>OASY01000055.1_pt1 | contig 126125 bp, 102 predicted proteins | sample 1501231 | NCBI WGS metagenome assembly OASY01 (sample SAMEA2579917, study PRJEB22360) | human gut metagenome | biome: human gut; feature: human-associated habitat; material: faeces | place: Denmark | collected 2008/2010 | reverse complement strand
ACTTATCATGGAATTCGAAAAAGAATTCGGTATCTCTATTCCTGATGACCAAGCTGAAAAGATTGGCACAGTACAGGATGCTGTAGCTTACATCGAAGAACACGCTAAGTAATTCGATTTCATCAGTATGGAATTAAAGAGAGTTGTAGTAACAGGTCTGGGCGCCATTACTCCTGTTGGCAATAATGTCCCGGAATTCTGGGAGAACCTCGTGAACGGGGTTAGTGGAGCAGGACCTATTACTCATTTCGATGCATCGCAATTCAAGACTCAATTTGCATGTGAAGTTAAAGGCTTCGATGCAACTCAATATATCGACCGCAAAGAGGCTCGTAAAATGGACCTGTACACACAGTATGCCGTTGCCGTTGCCAAAGAAGCAGTTGCAGACTCGGGTCTTGATATCGAAAATGAGGATTTAAACAGAATCGGCGTTATTTTTGGTGCCGGTATAGGTGGTATACGTACATTTGAGGAGGAAACGAGTAATTACGCCCTTCACAAAGAAAACGGTCCTAAGTACAATCCGTTCTTCATCCCTAAGATGATTTCAGATATTGCTGCCGGACAGATTTCTATTATGTATGGCTTCCACGGCCCGAACTACGCAACTTGTTCTGCATGTGCAACTTCTACTAACGCCATCGCCGATGCATTCAACCTGATCCGTCTGGGTAAGGCAAACGTGATTGTATCCGGTGGTTCGGAAGCCGCTATCGCAGCTGCCGGTGTAGGAGGTTTCAATGCTATGCATGCATTGTCAACTCGTAACGACGAACCACAATCTGCATCTCGTCCGTTCAGTGCAAGCCGTGACGGCTTTGTAATGGGTGAAGGTGGTGGATGTTTGATTCTTGAAGAACTGGAACATGCAAAAGCCCGTGGCGCAAAAATCTATGCAGAAGTTGCCGGCGTAGGTATGTCTGCTGATGCTCACCACCTGACAGCATCTCATCCGGAAGGACTCGGTGCAAAATTGGTGATGAAGAATGCCCTGGAAGACGCAGAGATGAGTCCTGAAGAAGTGGATTACATCAATGTTCATGGAACATCTACTCCGGTCGGAGATATATCGGAAGCCAAAGCAATCAAAGAAGTATTTGGTGAACATGCTTTTGAGTTGAATATCAGTTCAACCAAATCAATGACAGGTCACTTGTTGGGCGCTGCCGGTGCGGTAGAATCAATTGCAAGTATCCTGGCTATTAAGAACGGCATCGTTCCTCCGACTATCAATCATGCCGAAGGTGACAATGACGAGAACATTGACTATAATCTTAATTTCACGTTCAACAAAGCACAGAAACGCGAAATTAATGTTGCCCTTTCGAATACATTCGGATTCGGCGGTCACAATGCTTGTGTAATCTTCAAGAAATACGCTGAATAAAGTCGTGTTACGTAATAAAATAGATAAGATAAGACTCCTGTTCCGCAAGGATAGAGAGTCTTATTCTTGTTTTTACCGTATACTCGGGTTCTATCCCCGCAACATCAGGCTGTACGAGCAGGCTCTACTGCATAAATCAACGGCAGTACGTTCGGAAAAAGGACGTCCGTTGAACAATGAACGCCTGGAATTCCTCGGTGACGCCATCCTTGACGCCATCGTAGGAGATATTGTCTATCAACACTTCGAAGGTAAAAGGGAAGGATTCCTGACCAATACACGTTCTAAAATCGTTCAACGTGAGACTTTGAACAAACTGGCTGTCGAAATAGGCTTGGATAAACTCATCAAATATTCGACACGCTCTTCCTCCCACAACAGCTACATGTATGGCAATGCATTTGAGGCCTTCATCGGTGCAATTTATCTTGACCGCGGATATGAATGCTGCAAACAGTTCATGGAAAGAAGAATCATCGAACCTTATATCGATTTGGATAAACTTTCACGCAAGGAGGTCAACTTCAAGTCAAAATTGATTGAATGGAGTCAAAAAAACAAGATGGAAGTTTCTTTCGAATTGATTGAGCAGTCCCTCGACAAAGAAAATAATCCTGTATTCCAGACAGAAGTGCGAATCGAAGGCATACTCGGTGGATCAGGAACAGGATACTCTAAAAAAGAATCCCAACAGAATGCAGCACAGATGACCCTCAAAAAGATTAAAGGAGATCCTGAGTTTATGGCAAGTGTACAAGAAGCCAAAACACAGAATAATGTACCTGCAGAAGATACGACTCCCGAATCAGAAACGTCTCTGACCGCAGAAAATCAACAGATCGACGAAATTATATCAACCGAAGAGATCAGTGTGTAATCCAAATACAGACACTGTTTATCCAAAGCAGATTCCCATCCGGCGTCCCTGCACCACAAGATCGTGTTCCTCGGTCACCAACTTCAACTTTCCGGCTACCTCCTCTAATGCAACAGAAGATATCTCATCCCCTTTCAAAGCAATCATACGACCGAACTGTCCATTAGCGATCAGTTCTGTTGCATGTCCTCCCATACGGGTAGACAAGTTACGGTCGAAAGGTGTAGGCGACCCACCACGCTGAATATAACCTAATACAGTTTCACGTGTCTCAATACCCGTTTCATATTCAATCTCCTGAGCAATATATTCGGCAGCACGTTTACGTCCATCGGTCTGGATGCCCTCGGCAACCACTACAATCGAATAGGGTTTTCCTTTCTTCAAGCGATTTAAAATCGTATCTCCTATATTTTTAATATTGTAAGGTATCTCCGGTACCAGAATAACATCGCCTCCACCTGCCATGCCCGAATATAAAGCAATCCAACCGGCTTTATGTCCCATCACCTCGATCACCATCACCCTTTTGTGCGAACTCGCCGTGGAATGAAGCCGGTCAATAGCATCCGTAGCAATACTCACTGCCGAGTCGAATCCGAAAGAGATATCAGTACCCCAGATATCGTTATCGATCGTTTTGGGCACAGAAACAATATTGATTCCCATCGCAGCAAACTTTGCAGCGGTTTTCTGTGTACCATTCCCCCCGATACACACTACACAATCAAGACCCAATTCTGCAATATTACGTTGTATTAACGCAGGTTTATCTACATCCGAGATAATGCCTTGCTTACGAAACGGTTTCTCCCGCGAAGTTCCCAGCATGGTACCGCCTAAATTCAACAATCCGGACAAAGATTTTTCAGTAAACGATTCTACTTCTTTCGTCAACAGTCCCTGAAAACCACTGTGAATCCCTACAACTTCCATCCCGTAATGATTAATAGCTGTTTTGCATACCCCACGAATTGTAGCGTTTATACCGGGGCAATCGCCGCCTGATGTAAGAATTCCGATCTTCATTGCTGCTCTTTTTTTATTGAATATTACGTATTTAAAAGAAAAAAGCTACTCTATTACATACAAAAGCATGACATATCCTCACTTTTAACTATTATTTCCGTCGTAAAGATAGAAAAAAAAGATAATTAAGGCTATTTTTGCACGACTAAACATTATATGTTAAAGAGCAATGAATATTACAAAGATTATAAGCAAAGTTTTTGATTCCCGTTTAAAAGCAATAGATCTTTACGATACACAAGCCGGAGAAATACAACACCGGGTATTGACTCGTCTGGTGAAACAAGCAGAAAATACCGAATGGGGAAAGAAGTACGATTATAAATCTATCCGCAATTACGAAGACTTTAAAAATCGCCTCCCCATACAAACCTACGAAGAAGTTAAACCTTATGTAGAGCGTCTCCGCGCGGGCGAACAAAACTTGTTGTGGCCTTCGGAGATACGCTGGTTTGCCAAATCTTCGGGTACAACAAACGATAAGAGTAAATTCCTCCCGGTCAGCAAGGAAGCCTTGGAGGATATTCATTACCGGGGCGGAAAAGATGCAGCTGCAATCTACTTTCGCATGAACCCCGAAAGTCGTTTCTTTTCCGGTAAAGGATTAATTCTGGGAGGTAGCCACAGCCCGAACCTCAACTCCAACCACAGCCTGGTGGGCGACCTTTCGGCCATATTGATTCAAAATGTCAGTCCACTGATCAACCTGATACGCGTGCCAAGCAAACAAATCGCGTTAATGGACGAATGGGAGGCTAAGATTGAAGCTATCGCCAACAGTACCATACCGGTGGATGTGACCAACCTTTCCGGTGTTCCTTCCTGGATGCTGGTACTCATCAAACGTATCCTTGAGAAAACAGGCAAACAAACCTTAGAAGAGGTATGGCCCAATCTGGAAGTATTTTTCCACGGCGGTGTGGCTTTTACCCCCTACCGCGAACAATACAGACAAGTCATTCATTCTTCTAAAATGCATTATGTCGAAACTTATAATGCATCGGAAGGCTATTTCGGCACACAGAATGACCTTTCCGACCCGTCTATGCTATTGATGATCGACTATGGTGTTTTCTACGAGTTTATTCCTTTGGAGGATGTAGAAAAAGAAAATCCCCGTACTTATTGCCTGGAAGAAGTAGAATTAAATAAGAACTATGCAATGGTGATTTCCACCTCTTGTGGATTATGGCGCTATATGATTGGGGATACAGTAAAATTCACCCGAAAGAATCCGTATAAATTCGTCATTACCGGACGTACCAAGCACTTCATCAACGCATTCGGCGAAGAGCTAATCGTAGATAATGCCGAGAAAGGACTTGCCAAAGCCTGCGCCGAAACAGGAGCTCAGGTCAGCGAATATTCTGCTGCTCCCGTATTTATGGATGCAAATGCCAAATGCCGTCATCAATGGCTTATTGAATTTGCCAAAATGCCCGATTCCATCGAGAAATTCGCAATGATACTGGATGCTACCCTGAAAGAGGTCAATTCGGATTATGAAGCAAAACGATGGAAAGATATTGCTCTCCAGCCATTAGAGGTAATTGTAGCACGCAAGGGCCTCTTTCATGACTGGCTTGCGAAGAAAGGAAAATTAGGCGGTCAGCATAAAGTTCCAAGACTAAGCAATACAAGAGATTATATTGAAGAAATGATTGCTTTGAATGAACGGTGATGAACGACCGGTGGTTTTGAACGATCAACGATGAATATAATGTAAATAGCGCAGCCCACTCATCGTTGATCGCTCATCGTTATGATCCCTCCTCCCAACAACAAACCGTCTTTGTAAAAAGCGGCAGCTTGTCCTTCTGCAATAGCAGATAAAGGTTCGTGCAATCGTATGTGTAGCAACCCTTCAGGAGTGATTGTAACCGAACAATGGTTTTCTTGTTTCCGATACCGTATTTTCACTATGACATCATCACAGCCCAACAGACGAGATTCATCCACTATGTTCCAATCTTTCAGCCACATTTCTGATTTCTCAAGTGATTTCAAGGATGCCAATACCACTTCATTCGTTTCCGGATGGATTTCTTTTACGAAAACAGCACGATTCAACTGAATGCCCAATCCTCTACGTTGGCCAATCGTATAAAAAGGATATCCCTCGTGCCAAGCTATAAAATTGCCGCTTTCATCGAGGAATCGTCCTCTCTCTACTTTTCTGTATATGTTACGGTTCTTATCTCCGGACTCATCACAAAGACATTTCTTCAGAAAGCTACGATAATCGAGCGGACAAAAACAAACACCGATACTATCTTTCTTTTTCGAGACCTTTTCAAATCCCCTCCCGGCGGCATAAGCACGTGCTTCAGACTTAGTCATTCCACCCATCGGGAGTAACATACGTTGCAGAATCTCTTGCCTTAACCCCCACAGGAAAAAGGACTGATCCTTATCCACATCTTCAGCAGGTGCAATATAATAATTCCCATCTATCCACTGTTTTCTCACGTAATGTCCCGTAGCCAAATAAAAAATGCCCATTTCATCGGCGATTTTTGCCAACAAGGGCCATTTCAACTGATTATTGCAAAGAGTACAGGGTACCGGAGTATGACCGGACATATATTCATCAATGAAGTAATCTATAATCTGTTCTTGAAAAACTTTGCGAGCGTCATACGTAATATGACCGATACCCAAACGAGCAGCTAACGCACGGGCATCCTCCAAATATTCAGTAGAACCGTTGAACTCATAAAAACGAAAAGTAACCCCTGTTACTTCATAACCGGCTTCAAGCAATAACATAGCAGCCACAGAACTGTCTGTACCGCCACTCATTCCCAACAAGACTCGTTTGTTTTTTTCCATCATACCGCAAAATTACATAAAATCCCGTATCTTTGATCCTCCAAACCCGATAGAATGAAAGAAGCACTTACCACGAACCAAGTTGTCATTGTACTCGTAGAGCACCCTGTTTTGGGACTATTGCTCGTACCGTACACCGTCGGCCGGGCCTTGGACAATACGTTGGAAGTGATCGAACAGGCTTTTCATGCTTCTCCCGATGCCCTGAAAAAAATGAATGAAGCGGAACAAAAAGCTATCGACATAGCTTCACACTATACTGAGAAATATTTGATGGGAGTCTATTCACGTGAGAAGACAGTTCCCAAATTCCTCCGTAAACTAACCGAGGACAGCAATAAACTAAAGCAACAAATCCGCCCTTTCATCGAGAAAAAGCTCTTGGAAATGCTAGAACTGATATGTAACGGACAGCTTCCGTTCTATCAAAAGCCAAGTGGCAGCAAACAACTTTATGAACACCACGCGTACCGCGTCCATCCTCACAACCTAAAAACTCATTTTTCATTCAAAGTAACCGAAGAACACTTCAGTTATCAGTTGCAGTGCTACGATGATGATACTCCGGTTTCATTAATGGAGCAGAAACCTGTCGTCGTCCTTACCTCAAATCCTGCCACTCTGCTGCTGGGTATGGATTTATATACTTTTAGCCACATCGAAGCCTCACGTTTGTTACCCTTCACTAAAAAAGAACGTATCAGCGCAGATGCTTCACTAACCGAAAAATATATAGATAATATCATAATTCCTCTCGCACGTTATCACGACATCAGTATACAAGGATTAAAAGTCGTCAGAGAGAAACGTCCGTGTAATGCTTATCTCTATCTTGAAGATACGATTTATAACGATACATTGTTACGGCTTGATTTTCGTTACGGCGAACAGTCCTTTTCACCGCAGCCCTCCGATGAAACCAGGAAATTTGTCTTTCGTGAGCAAGAAGAGGAGGAAATCGTCATACACTATTTCCAGCGTAATTCAACCGCTGAAAGAAAAGCTGTACATCTGCTTCAGAAAGCCGGCTTGCAATGCATCAGTGACTCCCATTTCAAGCTATCATCCGCGGCTCCCGAAAAGAACATTACCGAATGGATCAGCCACCATCGCCAAATGTTGCTCGAAGAGTTTGTCTTGTCCAGTGATACACAAAACAAACCGTACTATCTTCCCGAAATCCGGATAGAACAGAGTTGTGAAGACGGTCCCGATTGGTTTGACCTACACATCACTGTTGTCATCGGCAATCAGAGAATTCCTTTCAGCCGCTTCCGAAAAAACATACTGGAAGGCAATAGAGAATATATCCTCCCCGACGGACGCATTGTCCTTCTACCCGAAGAATGGTTCAGCAAGTATGCCAACCTTCTTGAAACAGGCAAAGAATCAGACAAAACGATCCGTCTAAAACGCCCCTTTATCGGTGTAATAGAATCTATTTTAGAAAAAGACCGACAAAGCACAAGCATCAAAACGCTGCTGAGCAAAGAAATTCCCGTACCCATCGGGCTTAAGGCTAATCTTCGCTCTTATCAACAGAAAGGCTTTTCATGGTTGGCAAACCTCTATCTTGAAGGATTTGGCGGATGCCTGGCCGACGATATGGGATTGGGCAAGACTTTACAGACACTCGCTCTCCTGCAATATGTCTACAAACCGGGAAATACAACCGAAGCAATTCGGGAAACAATCGATTTGAAAAAAGCGGAAAGCACTTCGGATTGCCTCCCTCAAAAACAAGTATTCTTCGATGAAAAGGGACAATTTTCACTCTTTCCCATGCAAAGCAAAGAGGAAGAAAACTCCCGGATCGCCCCCCAAGTTCCACAAATTCCGGAACCGGTTCAAAAGCAAAACCGGATATCCCCCTTACACGGTACCCTGATAGTCGTACCTACCTCCCTTTTACATAATTGGAAACGTGAAGCATCTCGTTTCACCAATCTGTCAATGATGGAATACAATGGAAGTTCACCCAACGAAATTACCCGATTAAAAAAATATTTCGACCGTTATCATTTGATTTTCACTACTTATGGTACGATGCGCAACAACATAGCAACCTTAAGCCAATATACATTCGAATGCATTGTCCTTGACGAGAGTCAAAACATTAAAAACAGCGAATCCCTCACGTTTCGTTCAGCCATACAGCTACGCAGCAGACACAGGCTGATCCTGACAGGAACTCCCATCGAAAATTCACTGAAAGACCTTTGGGCACAATTTCATTTTCTTCAACCCGAACTTTTAGGAAATGAAACCACTTTCAGCAAGCATTTTATCAATGCCATCCGGCAAGGAGACGAACGAATGAAGGATCGCTTACGTCAGCTCATCACACCATTCATTCTACGCAGAAGTAAGCAGGAAGTAACCCCGGAACTGCCATCATTAACCGAAGAAGTAGTTTATTGCGATATGACAGAAAGACAAAACGAACTCTATCAACATGAAAAGAACAGCCTTCGGAACATCTTACTGGAACAGACTGCAGAGAAGGGACAACAATCTTTCACGGTACTCAATGGAATCCTCCGTCTAAGACAACTCTCCTGTCATCCGCAATTGTTTTTACCCGATTTCATCGGTGATTCGGGTAAATTATATCAGATTATAGAAACCTTCGAAACGCTCCGCAGCGAAGGACATAAAGTTCTGATCTTCTCTTCTTTCGTTAAACACCTGGAATTAGTTGCCGGTGAATTTCGTAAACGCAAATGGGATTACGCCTTCCTGACAGGCTCTTCAACCAATCGTCCGGAAGAAATAGCACGCTTTAACCGTGACCCCAAGATACAGGCTTTTCTTATCTCACTCAAAGCCGGAGGTGTAGGCCTCAACCTGACACAGGCAGACTATGTATTCATTATCGATCCTTGGTGGAACCCGGCAGCCGAATCACAGGCCATCGCCCGAGCCCACCGTATCGGACAAAACAATCAGGTGATTGCTTACCGTTTTATCACTCAAGGCAGCATAGAGGAGAAAATTATACAACTGCAAGAAGAAAAGCGCAAACTGGCCGAAACCTTTATTACAGATACCGAGCAGCTTCCGGCACTAACCAACCGAGAGTGGGCCCGACTTTTAGGATCATAGCCTTCTTCCCGCTGCTTATCAGGCCGGTTCTCTCATACATTCAAGATCAGAAAACCGCACTGACAACCTGCATGGTGTATACACTTTCCACTTCGGGATAGTCATCTGTAAACTGATCCAGGAGATCCTCATAAAAGCCATAAGGCACCATAGCCACACTTCGTGTCTTCGACGGATAATATCTCTGAACAATATATGTCCTTTCCATACCATTCAACTTTATTTCATATTTCCGATATGAACTATTCCCAACCGCAAGAGAACTACGGGTGAAAGTCCCTTCTTTATATTTCTCACCGTATTTATCCGGATAGACATATACAATTCCCCCTTGATCCTTTGTATATATAAACTGATAACCGCCTCCTGCTTTTACAGGAATGGAAGCCAAGGCTTTTTCTTTCAGTTCCTTTTGTGCAGCCACCGTCATCTTATCGCCTTTCACATAAGCATCCAGCTTAACGATCTTCATTTTATCAGACCGATAATCTATTTTCACTTTTAAACCGACGGATTCTCCTTTCGCATCGGTAATAGTCACTTCCGCATCACCAACGCCCAGTGTTTCGTAGTTGAAAGTATCCGAAAGCTTATCCATATTCACTTTGAGGATATCAGAATTGCTACTTACGGTATAGGGTTTTACTCCTCCATAAATGGTGATAGACGTCTGATTTGTATTCGGATAATAAGCAGTCCAGACACCATTTTCAATATTATTAAATGAATCGTCTCCAATTCTTAACGGTTCGGATTCCTCCTTATCACAGCCGGTCAGTCCCAGCAGAAAGGCTGTAGCCAGTAAAGTAAAGCATAGATAGCTTCGCAATGCCCGAGTTTTCATGTTTTTGTGTTTTTATGGTTACTTATCAGACAAATATATGCATTTTTTGTTTAGAGAGTTTCTATTTCTCTCTTTTTTAGAAAATTATCATTCAGAATCTTTTTATCACCCAATCTAAATCTGACAGCATATCTCCTCTCCCGCCCTAAAAATCGCTGAACCTAAAATCCCGGTCCACTCTTTTCCCTCCGATACCATTTACATCGTTTCCCCGCATCAACTATCTGACTCTTCCACCATTCAATATATACCCCATCCTTATCAGAAAAACTTCATGAAGCCCTCCTCCATTCTTTATCAGATGTATTGCCGGCTGTATATATGTATCCCGATTAAACGAATAACGATATGTCACTTCTCCGGCAACTTCATTACACGATTTGAACTGAGCGGCAGACAGGAACAAGCCCGCCTCATGCCGCTTCTGACCACCCGGAACATAAATCCACGTCACACCTGCTCCCATATAATTTCTGCATTCACTGAACACAGAAGAAGTACGGGTGTATTGTACTAACAGGTTTACCTCCTGACGAACTCTACTCCATAACTTTCGTTCTGCATACCCCCACCAGGCAAACGTCATCTTCGGGGAGACTTTCTTTTCCCTTTCCCGGGTCTTCCACTCTCCAGCCACATCAGGCATATCACCGTTAGTATGTAGAGAGAAACCGCCAAAACACTTTCCATATTCTGTTTGATAATTAATTTCCGTTATACTGAATACTCCGTCCTTGCGAGGATTGAATGTGAACGGATGTTTACCTTTACTCCATCCGTTGTACCCTTTACCGTTGTACAGACTACTTTCAATACCGAACCGGCCCAGCGTCATCTTATAATCGAGACATAATGCAGCCAGAGGATAATTGGCTATCGGATAGTTAGCGGACAAAGTAGGGAATATCCCGCACGAACTGTTTGTAAACAGTGACATACAAGGAGTTGTGAAATAATCTTCATTCAGATTGCGAATCCCGGCAAACAAAGTGATATTTCCGATAAGCCGGGTATATCCCAGCACAGCAATGGCACAAGGTAAATTATCCTCTTCAATATTCGAGAAGGTTTGCAGGTCATTAATGATCCGTTCCGGACGCGTCTTATATACGTGTATCGAAGCAAACTCCAAGATTCCCTTCGTACCGATGGGCACGTATGCGTCCAATCTTAACAGGTTGCACCAGTTCGTCCTCTTCTTCAGATCATATTGGAACTCGGTAATATAGGTGGCGCCACACGTCTGGGCGCAAAGGCGGAGGACGCTCCCGAAAAGCATCCAACAGACTATTGCAATATAGTTCATAATTTCCCATTCTTGTAATTCAGTCAGTAAATAGAGTTCGATTCAGCCTACTTCTTCCCCGTCTTTATAACCATTTCGAAAATCTTCGAATATACCAGCTCTTCATAAATTGTGTAAGAACACAGTAGGATACCAAGATAAGCACCAGCCAGGGGAAGTAACTCAACGGTAACGGTTCAAGTCCTATCGACAGGCCAAACGATGTGAAAGGAATAGCTATGCCCATTGCCATGATCAGGAAGGTCAACCCCAGCACCGGCCAGGTGGCACGACTCTGAAAAAACGGTATCTTACGAGTCCTGATCATATGTACGATCAATGTCTGTGACAATAATCCCTCGACAAACCAACCGGACTGAAAAAGAGTCTGGTGCTCAGGTGAATTACAGGCAAACACGTACCACATCAAACAATAGGTGGCAATATCGAAAACGGAACTTATCGGCCCGATGTAAATCATAAACCGACTCAGATCGGATGCGTCCCACTTCTGGGGTTGCTTCAGAAACTCGGCATCCATCCGGTCAAACGGAATGGTAGTTTGCGAGATATCATACAAAAGGTTCTGAATGAGCAGATGTATCGGCAACATGGGCAGAAACGGCAGAAATGCACTGGCGAACATCACACTGAACATATTGCCGAAATTGGAACTGGCGGTCATCTTTATGTATTTGGTGATATTGCCAAAGGTCTTACGCCCTTCCAAGACACCCTCTTTGAGCACACTCAAATCTTTGTCCAAAAGAATGATATCGGCACTCTCCTTCGCAATGTCCACGGCAGAATCTACGGAAATACCAATGTCCGACTGCCTCAATGCTCCGGCATCATTCACCCCGTCACCCAAAAATCCTACCGTGTTGCCATTTTGCTGAAGAATCATGATTATCTCGCTCTTCTGCAAAGGCGTCAGCCTGGAAAAGAGAGTGGCTTGTCCCACTATTTCACGTAATTCTTCCCCGTCCTTGCCTTCAAGCTCAACCCCTGTTACCGAATGGCACGTATCAATGCCTATCTGCCGGGCAATGGCGTTCACGATTACATCATTATCACCGGAAAGTATCTTAACCTCGATACCATATTCGCGCAATTGGCGGATAGCCTCGGCAGAAGAGGGCTTGGGGGGATCAAGAAACGCCAGGTAACCAATAAGTACCATCTCGTCCTCGTCGGTGACGGCAAAGTCCCGTGCCTTGCTGATAAAGCTTTTTTGTGCGATGGCAAGTACCCGCATCCCGTTACGATTCATATCATCACTGATTCTCTTTGCCTTACTTCTGAGTTTATCGGTCAATTCATATACCTGACCGTTGAACTCGGCATGAGAGCAAATATTCAGCATCTCCTCCACAGCTCCCTTCGTGATGATTTGCCTTTTTCCCTGCTGATCTTCAATAACTACCGACATCCGACGTCGACTGAAATCAAACGGTATCTCATCTATCTTCGTGTAACCTTCCGTCAGATGTTCCAGATTTTCTTCGCGTACGTGGGCAAGGATAGCTTTGTCCATCAGGTTCTTGAGACCTGTCTGAAAGTAACTGTTAAGGAATGCGTGGCGCAATATCCTTCGGGAATGATCATCGCTGCCGTCCGCATTGATATACTTCTCCAATACGATTTTATCGCAGGTCAGCGTACCGGTCTTGTCGGTACAAAGAATGTTCATGGCCCCGAAGTTCTGGATGGCATTGAGATTCTTCACGACCGTTTTTTTCTTCGACATTGATACAGCACCTTTCGAGAGGTTTGCTGTGACTATCATCGGAAGCATCTCAGGAGTCAATCCCACAGCCACCGATAAGGCAAATATGAATGCCTCGAACCAATCGCCTTTTGTGAAACCGTTGACAAAGAAGACGAATGGAACCATCACCAGCATAAAGCGTATCAGTAAGAAACTGACCTTACTGATTCCCTTGTCGAAAGCGGTAGTCGCACGTTCACCCACTAAACTTCGGGCTATCGTTCCGAGATAGGTATCGTTACCCGTCCCGAAAACGATTCCTTTGGCAGATCCGCTGATAACAGTAGAACCCATGTAGCAGATATTGTCAAGCTCGATGACGCTTCCGTGACTGTGTCTCCTACCGTTTATTTCAGGAAATTTCTCTACTGGATCGGACTCACCGGTAAGTGATGCCTGGCTGACAAACAGATCCTTCGATTCAATGATGCGGATGTCTGCCGGAATCATGTCACCGGCAGCAAGGCAAACAACATCACCCGGTACCAATTCCGTAATATCAACCTCCTCACTTCCCGAAAACCGCTTTACGAAACAGGTATTTTTGACCATCTTCATCAATGAGTCAGTAGCTTCACTTGCTTTCCACTCCTGCCAGAAGCGGAGAATGGCACTGCAAACTACCATCGAGATAATAATCAGAACAGCCGTCCACTCACGGTCTTCAGGACGGGCCATTACTACATCGATGACCAGAGAGATGACAGCCAGCGCCGTCAACACACCGATAAACGGATTGATGAACGTACGGATGAAAAGTACGAGTGGATTCTTCTTTTGCTCTCGTGAGATTTCATTTTTACCATAGGCGGATTGTCGTTGCCCGATCTCTTCTTCACTCAGTCCCACACTCGAAGTCTGGAAATAAGAATATGCAGTCTTAGCAGGTTGGGTGGCAACCAGGAATACCCGTTCGGAATTAAATTGATACTGCGCTTTCTTTTTTTCTTTCTTTCTCCAAATCATAATCTTTGTGCTTTAATAAGTAGACACTCGGTTCGTTTTTAACGCCACAAAGGTACAAACCACCTTATGAGAAGGTGGTTAGAAACAAATTAGAGCAGTATTAGAAAAGTATTAGAGTTTGCCGGATCGGAAGAGATCGATTCGACAATCTTACCGGAATTATAAATGATGAAACCTTACCACAAAGGTAGTGCCCTCTCCTTGGTGTGAATACACCGAGATCTCACTCTTATGGAGGGTGAGTATCTTCTTTGTAAGCGTCATTCCGATACCATGTCCCTGAGCCTGGTTTTTATTCTCTCCGCGGTAGAAGAGCTTGAACAAGTTCTCCTTATCCGTTTCGGACATCCCCGCACCGTTGTCGGATAAACTTACGATGGTCCACTGATCACAGAATGAGATCTGGATAAACGACGTCCGGTTATCAGAATACTTGCAGTTATTCTCTATCAGGTTCACAAAAGCAGTGGTAAGCAGATACGGATTCCCGATCACAGTCAACACACGGTCATCATCTGCCTCCTGCTCGAAAATCAGCTCTATGTGATAATCCGGATGGGCTTTGAGCACAAGCTCATTGGCATCCAACAGCAATTCATCCAGCCGGATTTCCTCTTTCTTGATTTGCTCGGGATAATAATCCGCTTTGGCAAGGTTCAACAAGCCATCTATCAGTTCAATGACGCGCTGGGAATCTTGTAACGCATTGTGTATTGAATTTTGATATTGTGTGACAGTACGTTCCTTTTGCAGCGCCAAGTCAAGTTCTGCCGACAGTGCCGCCATAGGTGTACGAAGTTCGTGTGATACATTGCTCACAAACATCCGCTGATCATTGAAAGTCTTTTCCACCCTGTCCAGCAGTGCATTGAAGGCAAGGGCGAGTTCTCCCAGTTCATCATGCTCGTTCTTGACAGGCAACCGTTCGTCGATTTGAGTGACGGTGATACCCTCGGCTTTACGTACGATGCTACGGATAGGGGCAAGTGAACTTTTGGCAAGCATATAACCCACAATGGCGAGCACACTCAGTCCGCCGATAGATAAAAGGAGAAGCAGCCGCGTCATTATGACCTGATTAATATGTCCGTAACGGTCGTAAGCGGCAGCTGTCACCACATAATTTTTACCCCCGAACTCATATAAAATCCCTATCCCCTGATAGTCGCCTGTACGGAAGTCGATCTCCTTTTTCCGGACAATCTCATCGATCATTCCGGGAGTCTCCTTAATGATATCGTTGTGCAACGCATCGTGGTAGAGTATCCGGAAGTCGGGAGTGTATACAGCTACTTCTACCTCATCAATGAACTGACGATTATTGAGATATATCGACTGCATGGTTTCTACATCAACCTGATTGTTAAGAAACAGATGGGCTTTAGTGATAGCTTCGCTTCGCAGGCTACGATAAAAAGAATCACTGCGCAGATGTTCGTTCACACAATAGATAGTGGCCATAAACACGAGAAAGATAGTGGCCGTGATACCTGCATATTTAATGGTAAGGATACTTCTTATTTTCATAACTTATCGGTGAGAATAAATCCCATGCCTGTCTTTGTGTGTATGAGTTTAGTATCGAAGTCACGATCTATTTTCTTACGGAGATAGTTGATATAGACATCAATGAAGTTCGTACCCGTGTCGAAGTGCGTGTTCCACACTTTGTCGGCTATATCCATCCGGCTGACAACTTTCTCTGCATTCTCGATCATATATACCAGCAGGTTGTATTCTTTGGGAGAGAGCTTAATGTCCCGTCCCGCCCTCTTTACGCTCTTGTCCAACAGGTTTACGGATAAGTCTGCATAATTTAACTCTTCCTCCACATCAGTCACTACTGCAAGTTTTCGTTTCAGAAGAACCCGGATACGGGCATACAGCTCCCTGAAGTCGAAGGGTTTCACCATGTAATCATCCGCTCCGGCATCAAACCCATCCAGTTTGTCGTCCGTACTGCCCAATGCGGTGAGCATCAGGATAGGAATGGCAGGGTTAGCAGCCCGAATCTCTTTGCACAATTCAAATCCGTCCATCTTGGGGAGCACAATGTCCGAAATGACAAGGTCGAACGTATTTGCCCGGAACATTCTCAGCCCCATAGCTCCATCGTAAGCTACCAGACAGTTGTAACCGTTCTCTTCCAAACCGGCGCGAAGCAAATCGGCCACCCGCTGTTCGTCTTCAATGATTAGTATGCTGTACATAAAGAGTCTTTTTTATTGTATGTTATTCGTCCCGATCAACCTGAACGGCACAAAGTTAAGACTTTTTTCCTATCCTGAATGTCATGCGGACAGAAAGAGGGTCAATCCTATAATAAAGTACTTCCAATCCCGCATATATCAGCAAAACGAAGCTAACAAAATGACCTATCTGATGGCATATCTCTTATTCCGCTGAGAACAAAAGAAGAAGTTAATTTTCTTACTATCCTGCTTTGACTGAAGACTATATTTATACAATTCCTTGTGATATATCAGTTGCTAATAAATAATCTTATAGAAAAAGTATTCCCATCATAAAGAAATGGTATAAGAACCGGGCTGCAATTAAATATTTTTCATCTTACATTGTTATAATAATAATCGACTTCTGTTTTATCAAATTCCTTCAGATCAACACTATATACATTGCGCGAAGGATCTCCCATATAAAATCCGCCCAAAATATATAATTTCCCATCAAAGTAATACAAAGCTGGAGATTTCAATTTCAGATCTATCATATACGAACGAACTTGCCTGCTTTTTATATTAAACGTCTGTATAACACCTTGTTCAAAAATATAAATTATATCATTATGATAAGCTAAACTGGGCCAGCCAAGCCGATATAACAAATGTCCGGCATTGGTCCATGCGCCTGTCAATAAGTTATAACATTCAATACTCCAGCCGCCACCGTTACGATTTCCGATTAAATAAATACAATGATCAACCAGAATTGTTTCAGGAGCTTGCCTAATCGGCATTTTTCCCAACTCATACCAGTAGCCGGATTTTAAATTCCATAAATGCATTTCATCCGAATAGACTCCTTCATTATTTTGCAAAACCTTTTTAACACCGCCTAAAACAATCATATTGTCTTTATACACAACGGATCCCAATAAAGTCGCTTGATGCGGATTAGTATAATCTGTCCAGACGGTATCACGCTTAATATCATATATTTCTATTGCATTATCCAGATAATCAACAATTCTGGTTTCAGATAATCTCTTTCCCCCTAAAATAAAAATTTTTCCATCATAATAACCCGCCGTATGATATGCCCTTTCTCTAAACTTATGCCTGATCGTCTCCCACTTATCTTGCTTGATATCATATCTATACATCATGTTACTATATTTTTCCCAAAATAAAGTAGAACGTATATTACTCTGAAAGGGGCCGCACGATGTACTCCCTCCTACAATATAAATCTGCCCATCTACCAAGACCGAAGCAAACGAATAGACTCCTCTTTTCAATGGAGACAATATTTCATAATGCAAAAAGCGATTTAAATGCCTATTGCTAAAAATAGATACTTCTTCCAAAACCCGATTATTCTCTATCAAAAAAACGGTACATCTATTTTTAATTAAATCACCATAAGACAATTTCTTGTGCAAATAATTAATATGAGAAAAATATAAAGTATCATTCAATGACAACGAATCATATTTCTCTAATGAGAACACCCCCTTTTCATCACTGATAGCTATGACTCTCCTATCTTTCAAACAGATATATACATTTGAAAGAGGAATGCTATCCTTTTCACTCACGACACACGCTCTGTCCTGGGCTTTCCCAGTTACATAGCAAAAAAAGAATATTAAAAACAGACTTCTCATATAACAAATATTAAATAAAAATCAACCTTGAACCATAACATTTATAGGTTCCAATGCAATGATCCAAGGTTAACTACCTATATTTAGCAACATATATTCAAGCTGAGGGGACATACATATATAAAATCTGTCAACAGAGATCATAAGTACTAAATATAAACATTAAATTATTCAGCATTTCCAGTTATTTTCAATTGCAGAGGAGAAGTAGGAACATTACAATATATTGTAATAGTTTTCCTAAAGTGTTCCGGATGATCCGCTTTATAGATCACAGTTATTCTTAAAGACTCCCCAGGTTTGACAGGTTCTTTAGAATACTGTACAGAAGTACAACCGCAAGAAGTATTCACATCATCAATAACTAGTAAAGCCTTACCAGTATTTTGTAATGTAAAAATACACTTTTGTGATTCTTTAAACGAAATTTTCCCAAAATCAAATAATGTTTCAGAAACAGTTATTTCTGTTTGCATACTTCCCTTTTTAGAAGTCATCTTATTTCCAGAAATAATATCCAAGTATAATTTCTTTATTCTATCATTATGAATGGGATTTCCAATAGCCACTACTTTATTGCCCGCATCAAGTAAAAATGTCTGATACATAATATTTGCAGGAAATTTATTCAACTTATTGAATATATCAGAATCATCAATGCAGACAGGACAATCAAAATGATTCTCCTGTAAAATATAGTTAACCTCTTTTTTACTCTTGGGATGTATAACAAATAGACAAGAGACCCTTTTATTTGTTATGCTTCTCAATTTTCTTTCAAGAAGAAGCCAGTTCTGCAATTTCAATTTGCAACTCGTACAACCAATAGAATCAACATAAGTAATTATAGTATAATCACTCTTAGGAATCTCCTTTAATGTATCTTTTTCCAATACAGTAAATAGCAAATCATCAGGAAAAAGAACTTCTTTTCTATTCCACTCTTTCATCAGCCTGACAACTTCTTTTTCTTTCACTTTTTGACATGAGTTTAAAGTCAAAAGAAAAAACAAAACATATAAAATACGCATACTCAATATATCCAACAAGAATTATCAATAAAATCAATCATTACATAAGTATAAAAATTAATCTATAGCATAGCATACAATAGTCCAACCCATATCTGGCTTTCTCACCACTGCGTACATTCTTTGTAATGTTTTATCTATAGTAATATAATATGCCTCTTTTGATAACTCATATTGTTTCACAGGATTTCCATTCCAATCAAAAACCAATACAGTGGTTGAACTTAGATCATTATAAGTATTATTATCACATATTTTCTTATTTGTATATAATGTATATACATATTTATCTGTAACACCTATATCAATATAACCAATAACATTGTTGTCTGAAAAAAGAACCCTGCTATAATCACCATCTTGGGTAGGTGTATATTCCGGATTATTAAATCGCAAAGATTTAATCAAATTAATCTTATTGTTTTTAATTTCGAAAAAATCAATGTTAGATGAATTGTTTATTGAATATACAAATTGAGATTTTCCTGGACGTTTCCTTAATCGTCCCTGATTAGACAAAAATTTATGATATATATTTAAATTCGCTTCATTCGAATTATATATAGTCACCGCAGAATCAATTACATTACTTTTATTATCAAAAAGTAGATATTGATATTCTGCGTTGTAAGTACCTGCCCCTAAAAAAAGGCTATCATTCACTACTGCGATTTTAGAAATCTGAGCTCCGGGTATTTTATACTTAGCGAGACAAACAGGTGGACAGTCAAGAATAACAGAACAAGAATCGAGATTAAATTTGCCAATATAACCTGTCTGATCATAGTAAATATAAAATCTATTATTCTCAATATATCCAAAAACGCCTAATGGTATTTCATCCCTTCCCTGCCCAATCGAGCCTAAACGAGATATCATCTTACCTGAATAAATATCAAATAAAGAGTAACTCTTACCTGAATAAAAATCAAAGACCAATAAAACAGAATCATTACATTGTATACCTTCAACTCTAGCTAAAGAATCAGCTTCTATACTCCATTCAACTTCTGATATCTCTGATACGCTAGAGAACAAGGTCTTGGGAGATTTTAAGTCAACGCGCCCACAAGCACATAAGCACCCCATAAATAATATAAATAAAAGAAATCTTATTTCACACATATATAATAAGTTTATTAAATAATGAATAAGACTGGATAAAACAAAAAGATCATATTTATCAACCAGTATTTTCTTAACCATAACCAGAATGAGGTAAAATAAACTGTATCAAGTTAGCATTTTTTTCTTTTACTTTATAACACATATGCTCATACAACTGAAATCAAACGTATTTTTTCAAAAGTCAAAACTGCCTCAATGACACATTCCTAACATGAAGCAGTTTAAATCACCCCTTTCTTATTACACTCATTTACAAGGATTCTCTTTAAGTTTTCCTTTTATTTTATAGTGAGGTCCCTCTGCACAAACATCCTCATTTCCACAACACCAATAGTCTTTAGCCCCATCGGTTTCTTCCATTCCTAAAGCCTCAATATTACTTAAAGTAAGTTCCGAAAATTCAGTATCACTCTTTATCTTTGCCTTTAATCCCAAAGCGACAATAATCAAAGAAGCAAAAAAGAACGCATATATATATTTTTTCATATATTACATCTATTTTATTTACATTTTTTACTAGATAGTACACCATGAATGATAAACTCTTCGCCAGTATCCTCATCTTCTCCTTTAGCGCATGTATCTTCATTACCACAACAATATAATGTTTGCCCAGAAGAATCTGTTTCATTAATATCAGCCAATGCTTCCACATTAGCCATCGCCAATTCCGACATTGTATTTTTCGCTCTCTGTGACTGATATATATTGTAGCCTGCAAAAGTTGCGACTACAGCGACTATCAAGGTCGCGAAGATTTTCTTACCCATAATTTTTATACATTTTTATGAGGTTAATAATTTTGTTGTTTCTTGTGTCTCTTTTTCGGGGAATCATCCACCCGTAGAAAAAGTAAATGATGCACCTACTGATTCTTACTTAAATTCATTACCTTTGTAACCTATAAACCTCCTTTCTTTTGAAGGTTTTTCCGGGAGTGGACGATTCTAAACTTTTCCAGAGCATGCATCGTTCCACCCCCTTCCCAACCCAATTAAATATTTAATATCCTTTAAATATATACTTCACACCACTATGATTAACAGGACAATCCAAAGAGCCTACACCTATACAAGAAATATGTGTATATTCCTCACCTTCAGCCAATGCTTCAACATTCTGTAACGACAAAGAATCCAACTTATAAGATTGCTCTCTGAAATACGAGAATACAGCCAATACGAAAATGGCAAAACAGCCAATTGCTTTTAAATACTTTTTCATATACTCGGTTATTTTAGTAACACATAACAAATATAGACGATTTTTTCTGTCTATTAAGAAAACGTTCCTTACTAAAACTTACAAGTTGAAAATCAATAAAATGCCCCCTTACCAGAACTTACATCAAAAGAGTTCTCTCTGCGAGAAGTCATCACTCTCCTTAGGCAGCACTAACTGATACCCACCTTCATTTTCCATTTTTATGATAACACGAGTAGGCGCTAAAGCTTTACGCAAACGAGAAACAGCCGTCCATAAACGATTCTTATCCTTTCGACGATCAGCCCACATCATTTCAAGCAGTTCTTCATATGATAGTTTATTTTCAGAGGCCTCTAAAAAAAGGAGTAAAAGCCGGCTACCCTGAGCATCCAGTTTTATCCGGTTTCCGGCACAATCCAAAATATGATTTCGAGGATCAAAAGTCAACCCTGAACAGAGTTTATAAATGACTAATTCTTCACCCAACATTTCTTTTATTTTTCTCAGTTCTGCTATTTGCAGTTCGCATGCAGCCAACTTTTGTTGAAGCTCTCCCCGGTCTATCTTTTCCTTTTCCAATTTATCGGAAAGCATCGTTATTTGGAGCATACCCTCTTGACATTCCTTTGCAAGAATACTTTGCTGTTCTTTGCTACGTTTCTTCTCTACTGACAATATTTCAATCTGAGCTTCTTTTTGTTTATGCTTCTCCCGTAGATCACTCAGTTCTCTTATCCGCATTTTTTCTTCTTGTTGAAGCAAATTCAATTGTTGTTCATATTGCCTGCGTTTCTCTTCTAAATCTTGATACCGCTCTCTCTCCTTCTCCAGCCTTTCCTTTAGAAGCTCTTCTTCAACCTCCGAATCAGACAAACGTTTTTTCACCTTATACACATAGTAGAAAAAAGCAATAAGTATAAAAGTCACTCCAACAATAAGGACAAATGAAGAAGAAGAGTATCGAATCACCGACCAACAAGTAGAAGATAAAAAACCGGCAACCTCTACCTCACACTCGTTCCCGACATAGGCAATCCAAATGGGCGATACAAAACAATCATTGTCACAACTCCCTTCAGAACGAATACATTTACTTGAATCGGCAGTAACTACCTGTACAGAGGTTTTAGCGACAATATGCCGCATTCTCAAACTATCTGCCCAAATCCGATTCAAAGTATCAGCAGAAAGCTGCTTCTCCACACAAACAACAGAATGCAAAGAACGCTCATTAAAATCAGAAGATATATTTTTCAAATCCTTTTTTACATCTACAACATAATCTTTTGTACCAAACTCAGTTTTCACAGAAAGTCTGGTCCAAGGAGCCGTTGCACCCGATACATTCATAGACACACATGGTAGATCCAGTTCCCTTTCCATTCGCAGCATTTCACCTTTTAATGCCTGTATGAATAGATTTTTTGATTCCACACGCATCATCTCATTACTTCTCTGATAGAAATAACAACCTATTAATAAAGCTACCAATAGTGTCCCTCCAATACCCCAAATTAGTTTTATCGGCCTCATATCTAATTCTCTATTTATACAAATATCGTGTATTTATTTCTGATTTTAAAGAAAATAAAGAAAAATTTCAAGACAATAAATTCCCCAATAGCATAAACGTATCAAAGCGCATCAAACAGACTACGTATCATTCATTCTTTATTTACTCGCATCCTGTTTGGGTGATATACCCAAAACCACTACCTTTGCACCCTCAAAACCCAAACAAAAGCGACTGATGAAATACAAACTCCTCGTACTCGACTTGGACGGAACACTGACCAACGCTAAAAAAGAGATAACTCCACGCAACCGAGAAGCACTGATACGTGTACAGCAACAGGGTGTGAAACTGATACTTGCATCGGGACGTCCTACCTTCGGCATTGCACCCTTGGCCGACGAACTGCGCATGAAGGAGTTCGGCGGATTTATCCTCTCCTATAACGGCGGAGAAATTATCGACTGGAGTACCGGAGAGATCGTTTATGCCAATGTATTGCCGGACGAAGTGATACCTCGGCTATACGAATGCGCCACACGCAACCAACTCCCTATCCTGACTTACGACCGGCAATATATCATCACTGAATATCCCGATGACGTGTATGTCCGGAAAGAGGCTTTCCTCAATAAAATGCAGATATATCCTTCCAAGGATTTTCTGAAAGATATCCGTCTGCCGCTTCCTAAGTGCTTGATTGTGGGTGAGCCACATCGTCTGATTCCCATTGAAGCCGAACTTTCGGTAGAACTGCAAGGTCAACTGAGTGTTTACCGCTCGGAGCCCTTCTTCCTCGAACTGGTGCCACAGGGAATAGACAAGGCACAATCTTTATCTGTCTTACTTAACAAGTTGAACATGAACCGGGAAGAGATGGTGGCTGTAGGCGACGGCTACAACGATCTTTCAATGATTCAATTTGCCGGATTAGGTGTAGCCATGGGCAATGCACAGGAACCGGTAAAGAAAGCCGCCGACTACATTACCCTTAGCAACGAGGAGGACGGTGTAGCTGCAGTCGTAAACAAGTTCTTTACAAAAGCACCCGAGAAGGGGGAAACAACAGTTTAAACACAGAAATTAATAAGAAAGCAAGTTGATTTCTCCATGATATTAACGCGTTATATATAAGTATATTATCATTCATCATACTAAACTTATCTCAGCCCGTATACCCGGGCCGGTGGGCCCGGGTATACGGGCTCATGGGCACAGGTATGCGGGCTTATGGGCCCAGACATGCGGGACGAGATAAAGTCCGGACCATTTTCACTAAAGATACTAAGGAAAAGGAAATGCTTTAAACGGCATAAACAGATAGATAGCACGCTATATACAATTACAGATCAATACCTTATCCATCAAAAACAGTGGGTGGAAGATGGAAGATGAAAGTGGAAGATAAACGGCTTGAAAACGCTATCTTCCACCCATTCATTTCGTTGATAATTAGATAAGTAAACAGAAAAAGGTGGAAGATGGAAGATCGGAATGCATTTTTCGTATGAGTGGCCCGATCTTACATCAGACACATATACTTACAGAGAATAATCCGGCAGAACACGTCCCAATTCAAATTATTTATTCTAACTTTGTGGTTTAAAACAGAATAAATCTCAAACGTTATGGAACATCAACTGACGATTTACAACACTTTAGATAGAAAAAAAGAGCTGTTTGTGCCTTTGCACGCTCCACATGTGGGCATGTATGTCTGCGGACCGACGGTATATGGCGATGCACATCTGGGACATGCCCGTCCGGCCATCACGTTCGACGTACTTTTCCGTTATCTCACCCGGCTGGGTTATAAAGTGCGATACGTGCGTAACATTACCGACGTAGGCCACCTGGAACATGACGCAGATGAAGGCGAAGATAAGATTGCCAAGAAAGCCCGTCTGGAACAATTGGAACCCATGGAAGTAGTGCAATACTACCTGAACCGGTATCATAAAGCCATGGAGGCACTGAACGTACTTCCCCCCAGCATTGAGCCACATGCCTCGGGACATATCATCGAACAGATAGAATTGGTAAAAAAGATTCTGGATGCCGGCTATGCATACGAAAGCCAGGGTTCGGTATATTTCGATGTAGCCAAATACAATAAAGACTACCATTATGGCAAACTCTCGGGACGTAACCTGGACGATGTACTGAATACAACCCGCGAGCTGGACGGCCAGGAAGAAAAACATAATCCTGCCGACTTTGCTCTTTGGAAACGGGCACAACCGGAACATATCATGCGCTGGCCTTCACCATGGGGTGACGGTTTCCCCGGCTGGCATGCCGAGTGTACAGCTATGGGACGTAAGTATCTGGGCGAACACTTCGACATTCACGGAGGAGGCATGGACCTTATCTTCCCGCACCACGAATGTGAAATCGCACAGTCGGTAGCTTCACAGGGTGACGATATGGTTCACTACTGGATGCACAACAACATGATCACCATCAACGGCACCAAGATGGGCAAGAGTCTCGGAAACTTCATCACGCTGGATGAATTCTTCAGCGGCTCGCACAAATTGCTGACTCAGGCTTACAGCCCGATGACCATACGTTTCTTTATCTTGCAGGCACACTACCGCAGTCCGGTGGATTTCAGCAACGAAGCCTTGCAAGCAGCAGAAAAGGGACTGAGCCGACTGATGGAAGCAGTAGACAGTCTGGAAAAAATCACTCCCGCAGCTACTTCGAACGTCGATGTAAAAAGCTTGCGCACGAAGTGTTTTGAAGCAATGAACGATGACCTGAATACTCCGATTGTGATTTCACATCTCTTTGACGGAGCCAAGATGATCAATAATATCATTGCCGGCAACAACACCATTTCTGCCGATGACCTGAAAGACCTGAAAGAAGTATTCCATACATTCTGCTTCGATATCCTGGGTCTGAAAGAAGAAATCGGTTCGTCGGACGGACGTGAAGCCGCTTATGGAAAAGTGGTCGATATGTTGCTGGAACAACGTGTGAAGGCAAAAGCCAACAAAGACTGGGCAACCAGTGACTTGATCCGTAACGAACTGACTGCATTGGGATTCGAAATTAAAGATACTAAGGACGGATTTGAGTGGAAACTGAATAAATAAAAAGCTTCAGAAAGTTGTATTTAGAAAACATCACAGAGGATGCGGAGGGAACAAAGTAATAGCTTTGTATGCTCCGCGTCCTCTGTGGCTAATTCAGAACAGATATAAAAATGACAGCACAAGAATTTTTCAAAAACGACCTGTTTGCCACCAATGCGGGTGTAGAGCTGATCGAGATACGAGAAGGATACAGCAAAGCAAAACTGGAAATAAAACCCGAACATCTGAATGCGGGACAACGGACACAGGGAGGCGCCATCTTTACTTTAGCCGATCTGGCACTTGCGGCAGCAGCTAACTCACATGGCACATTGGCCTTTTCGCTCTCTTCCAATATCACTTTCTTGCGCGCCAGCGGCCCCGGAGACACACTCTATGCCGAAGCACGCGAACGCTATACCGGACGCAGCACAGGTTATTATCAGATAGATGTAACCGATCAGGAAGGCAGACTGATAGCTACCTTCGAGTCGAGCGTATTCCGCAAAAAAGACGAAGTTCCGTTCACTTTGTGACAATAGAAGTCTGAGGATGTCGGTAACCACTGACACTCTTCAGGAACGCCTTGGCCGAACCAAAGTTAAGGTGCATATCCAGACGTACCGGAAGGTGATTCCGGTCGTCCGTCACATAAAACGTTATGACCTCTTTCTCCTTTCCCTTTTTATTATATTCCACGAGTGAGAATATCAGGCAGCGATAGGTAGTATCGTTCTCGGCAGTAATCTTCTTAATTCCCCGGTAAATCAGGGTCTGTTCTTCTACTCTACGCCCCGTCGCCATCGGGAACTGGATACGTTGACCGATGGTATATTCCTTTGGATCGAACGAACGGGCCTGCGCCAGAATAGTAAGCATATCATAGATACAACGATTGTCACTTTGCTCCGTCTCGGTGATACTCCCGTCTTTACGCACCCGTTTTTGATTGACATAACACATGCCGTTCCGAAACGAGAAACGGGCTTCATCGACGGTATAACGTTTTCCTTCTTCGGCTCCCTTCCGAAAATAGCGGGGTTCCAGCTTTTCAGTCATGACGCTTGTCAGCGTATCCCGCATCTTAAAGAAGAAGTCGGCCTCTTTACTGCTGATGGCCAATAAATTGACCCGATAGGCCGGCTCGGAGTGATAAGTCGTCGAGTTAGTGGTAAGGCTGGCAAGTCCCACTTTCTTCCAAATGAATTTCCAGTTGAAATAAAGTTCGTACATGACGTGCTCACCGGACTTAAACGCATCGTTCTTTGCTTCACACTGGGCATTGCCCGATGATGGGAAAGCAAAAAGCAGGGCGATAATAAGACATATCCACTCTTTCCGCCTAATTGCGGCGGCTACGGTTTGCGTTTTGACTATCTCGGGTCTTTTTCTTCTTATCTTCATCTGGTTTCTGTTTTTTAAGTTCGTCCGGCTTTTGCTTATCCAGAGGCACAGCTGTCACATTCCAGTCCTGAGTAGCATCCCAGTTTGCTTTAAATTCAATAATATGCGGATAATAGTATACCATCTCAGGCTGTATGCCCTTCTCATAGTCACCGGCATCCCACACTCCGTTGCCATTGGTATCGTTTACCAACCGGGCTCCGTATTTGCCGGGATTCAGATAGTAAAACTCCGCTCTCCCGTCAATCACCGGACGCCTGCGAAGAACTTTATCCTGATTATCCAACAGTTCGACAAAAGCGATAGAATCTGCTCCGGTTATGTTGAGGAACACATTACCGTATTCTTCGATCTGACGAACCTTGAAGGCTTGCTTTATCTTATCGGTAAACAGCCCGTAAATGCCATGAAAAGCTGTGGAATCGACGGCAAATTCATACTCGCCTCCGGGTTCCCAATCATAATAGAGGTTATAGCGGCGCACATCGAGCGAATCATGTTCGAGCTCAAAAGGAACGTCGGTCCATATCGTATCTACTTTCTGGCGAAGATGAATAGCCGCACTGTCAAAGCGGGCTACCGGTTCTTCAAAAGTCATGGTGATATAATCGAACACGTCCATAGACGAAGGAGCGTGTGTGTTTACCGACAAGAACTTAGTCGGTTCCGGCTCATCGTCTTTCTTCTTTTTCTTTTTAGGCTCTTCTTTCTTCACTTTCTTTGCGGCCAACCTTAGCGTATCCGTACGAGGAACTAATTGATTTAACGTATCAGTGTACAAATAGTTCAGGCTCAACGTAAGTGTATCTTGCTGATAAAGCAAAGAGTCGCGTATCCAATAATGAATAGTGTCGTTGCGGAATGTCTTTTCTATCACAAGAGCATCCTTCTCGTCGAAATTCAAGCCTTTCAACACAGGCAAAGAATCTGCCGGAGCCGAAAAATACAAAGAAAATTTATTCGGAGTAAGGCGTTCGCTCTTAACCAGGTATTGTGAAACAGAAGGCTTTTTAAATGAGCGAAGCACAATATTATCGGGCAGGAAGTAGGTATATTTCTGCTCAACAATCGTATCGATGGTCAGTGAATCGACCCAAGCAGTATCCTGGCGTATCCGCTCTTCGAAGCGGGGAATAATCAGCGAGTCATTGAAAGCCACCGCTTCACCTTTTTGGTTATAGAAGAAATTCTGATCGGCATCCATTAAACCAAAAATACGATATTTGCCCGGTGCAATCCCACGAATCGTGAAGTGTCCACGACTATCGGTACGAGCTACACGATCAAAAGGAAGTTTGGTAAAAGCCGAGTCATTCAGGTTGGAATGTAGTCCCACCAACATACCTTTAATGGGTTCCAGATCAGAAGCTTCAAGCAAGGTGCCCGATACCTCCATTGTATCAATAGAGGCCCCTGTAGAGAATGTAAACGCAAAATTACCGAGCGGATTGCCCTCGTTGTTATCGACGATCGCATCCGAAAAATCGATTGTATAGGTGGTATTGGGCTTCAAAGAGTCGAGCAGGTTTACAGTAATCCGCTTCCCTCCGGGTTTAATCTCCGGTTGTTGCAACTGGGGAGGCGAAACCACTACCTTTTCACTGGCCTTTTCAAGTTTAATAAACTCATCGAAATCAAGGACAATCTTTGACTTTTTAGTATTTACGGCTCCTGCTGCCGGCGTACTGCCGATGAAGCGGGGTGGAGTTTCATCAAAAGGTCCCCCATCCGGACGTCCCATACTGGCACAAGAATAAAGGGTAGCTACCAGAGCAGCAACTCCCAACAGACTACGGATGAGTCGTTTTTTTCTATATATATTGTCTTTTAACATGCTGCAAAAATAAGCCTTATCCATTAATTAATGCTATACTTTACACTAATTTATCCAAAAAGACTCTGTCCGACAAGACAAAAAACGTATCTTTGACCAACAATTTACAAACCTAATAAGATTAACCCCATGAAAAGACAACTGCTGACTTGCTGCCTGGCGATGTGTAGCCTGGCGACCATGGCTCAACATGACGAATGGAAAAACCCCGAAATTAATGCGGTAAACCGTGCACCGATGCACACCAATTACTTTGCTTACTCTTCAAGTGAAGAAGCCGCAAAAGCCGATAAGGAAAACTCAAGCAACTTTATGACCCTGAATGGCATCTGGAAATTCAACTGGGTGAAAAATGCAGATGCTCGACCGACCGACTTCTACCGGACAGACTATAATGATAAAGGTTGGGGACAGATGAAAGTCCCCGGCGTTTGGGAAATGAACGGATACGGTGATCCGATTTACGTCAACGTAGGTTACGCCTGGAGAAGCCAATACAAAAACAATCCTCCTTATGTGCCCATAGAAAACAACCATGTAGGATCGTATCGGAAAGAAATCATTATTCCTGCCGAATGGTCAGGAAAAGAAATATTCGCCCACTTTGGTTCGGTCACTTCAAACATGTATCTATGGGTCAACGGTAAATATGTGGGATATAGCGAAGACAGTAAACTGGAAGCTGAATTTAACCTGACCAAATATCTGAAACCGGGCAAGAACCTGATTGCGTTTCAGGTATTCCGCTGGTGTGACGGTACGTACCTGGAAGATCAGGACTTTTTCCGCTACTCGGGAGTGGGACGTAACTGCTATTTGTACAGCCGCAATAAAAAATATATTCAAGATATCCGTGTAACTCCCGACTTGGACAGCAATTATACAAACGGTACATTGAACGTGGCACTCAATCTGAACGGAAGCGGAACAGTAGAGTTGAACCTGACAGATCCGGCAGGAAAAAGTGTTGCTACGGCACAGGTTAACGGAAATGGACAAAAGTCTGTTGTCATGGACGTGAGCAATCCTGAAAAATGGACAGCAGAAACACCCAACTTATATACACTGACTGCAACCCTGAAAAACGGCAGCAACACGCTGGAAGTGATCCCGGTAAAAGTAGGTTTCCGCAAAATTGAATTGAAGGGCGGACAGATACTGGTGAACGGGCAACCGGTGCTCTTTAAAGGTGCCGACCGCCACGAAATGGATCCGGACGGAGGATACGTGGTTTCCCGTGAACGCATGCTGCAAGATATTCTGCGTATGAAGCAGCTGAACATTAACGCGGTACGTACCTGTCACTATCCGGACGACAATCTGTGGTATGACCTTTGCGACCAATACGGTATCTATGTAGTGGCAGAGGCCAATATCGAGTCGCACGGAATGGGATATGGCAAAGAAACACTTGCCAAAAATCCATCTTACAAAAAAGCACACATGGAACGCAACCAACGCAATGTACAGAGAGGGTATAACCATCCTTCCATCATTTTCTGGTCATTAGGAAACGAAGCCGGATACGGCCCGAACTTCGAACAGTGCTATACATGGATCAAAAACGAGGACAAAACACGCGCCGTACAATATGAGCAGGCGGGTACCAATGAATTTACAGACATTTTCTGCCCGATGTATTACGATTATGACGCCTGCAAGAAGTACAGCGAAGGCAATATAGACAAACCTTTGATCCAATGTGAATATGCTCATGCTATGGGTAACTCGCAAGGGGGCTTCAAAGAGTATTGGGATCTGATACGCAAATATCCCAAATATCAGGGCGGTTTTATCTGGGACTTTGTAGACCAGTCGAACCATTGGAAAAATAAGGATGGAATAGACATCTACGGATATGGCGGTGACTTCAATAAATACGATGCTTCGGACAATAATTTCAACGACAACGGACTGATCAGCCCCGACCGTCGCCCCAACCCGCATGCCCATGAAGTGGGATACTTCTACCAGTCAATCTGGACTACTCCCGGCGATCTGTCAAAGGGAGAAATAAAGGTATATAACGAAAACTTCTTCCGCGATTTGTCCGCTTATTATATGGAGTGGCAATTACTGGCAAACGGTGAAGTAATGCAAACCGGAGTCGTTCAGGACCTGAACGTGGCTCCCCAACAAACAGCGACTCTCAAACTGAATCTGAATACGGAAAAGATCTGTCCATGTAAAGAGTTGTTGCTCAACGTAACTTATAAGCTGAAAGCTGCCGAAACACTGATGCCGGCAGGAAGTACAGTGGCATATGACCAGCTGACCATCCGTCCGTATACAGCCAAAGCATTGGAATTAAAGAACCAGAAAGCATCTAATCTTGACATTGTCGTACCGGTCATTAAGGACAACGACCATAATTATCTGATTGTAGAAGGCGAAAACTTCATAATCGAATTCAATAAGCACAATGGATATCTCTCTCGTTACGAAGCAGATGGTATGCAATTATTAAATCCGGGAGCTCAACTGACTCCTAACTTCTGGCGTGCTCCTACCGATAATGATTATGGAGCAGGATTACAGCACCGGTATGCTGTCTGGAAAAATCCGGGACTGAAGTTGACTTCATTGAAACAAAGTATCGAAAACGAACAGGCAATCGTTCAGGCTGAATATGAAATGAAAGCTGTAAAAGGAAAACTATTCCTGACTTATGTTATCAACAATGAGGGAGCGGTCAAAGTAACTCAAAAGATGGAAGCCGGCAAAGAAGAAAAGGTTTCTGATATGTTCCGTTTCGGCATGCAAATGCAAATGCCCGAAAACTTCAATGAAGTGGAATATTATGGCCGTGGTCCGGTTGAAAATTATGCCGACCGCAATCACTCTACTTTAATTGGCAAATATCGCCAGACAGTTGCCGAACAGTTCTACCCGTACATCCGTCCGCAAGAAACCGGTACCAAAACCGATTTGCGCTGGTGGAGAGTATTGAATATCAGCGGAAACGGTCTGCAGTTTGTAGGTGACGCTCCTTTCTCCGCCTCTGCCTTGAACTATAGCATCGAGTCTTTGGATGACGGAGTACAAAAAGACCAACGCCACTCTCCTGAAGTAGCGAAAGCTCCTTTCACTAACCTTTGCATCGATAAAGTACAGATGGGTCTGGGATGTGTCAACAGTTGGGGAACACTTCCACTGGAGAAATACCGTGTACCTTATCAGGATTATGAATTCAGTTTCATCCTGACCCCCGTACGCCACAAAGTGAATATGTGAAACAAGATTCCATGACAACAGGGACAGTGGTCCGGAATTTTCCGGATCACTGTTTTTTTATCATCTTTTTTCTGCCCCCGCCTGTTTCGCACCCATCTGAAGTAATTTTGAGCTTTACACCTATATTAATTAGAGAAAAACATCGTTAAAAACAGATATTAAAAAACAACGGTATAGAAAATAAAGAGTACTTTTGTCGCGGAAAACTAATTAAGGGTAATCAGTTTTCACCTATACCTGATAAGGTTATCACGATAAACCACTTTGCCACAAAATGAACATCATTAAAAATTGAATATAAAGAAGGTATGAAAAGTAAAATTGTTTTGTTTGCATTTTGTTTAGCCTTGTTGTCGGGTTGCGGCAAAAAGGGCTTCAACATGGGAGGAACTCCCGAATGTGCAGTAGAGACATTGCAGCCCACCACTGTCAATCTGAAAAGCTCCTATCCGGCCACAATCAAGGGTAAACAGGATATCGAAATCCGCCCGCAGGTTTCCGGGTTTATCACTAAACTGAATATTGATGAAGGATCTATGGTCAAAAAAGGACAGGTACTGTTCGTCATCGATCCGGTGCAGTATGAATCTGCCGCCCGTGCAGCAAAAGCCGCTGTAGCCACAGCTAAAGCGAATGTTTCTACTCAGGAAATCACTGTAAAAAACAAACGTGAATTAAACAAGAAAAACATCATCAGCGACTATGATCTGGAAATGGCTGAAAATACACTTGCATCTGCAAAAGCTCAATTGGCATCTGCCGAAGCCCAGCTGATCAGCGCTAACCAGAATCTGGCATACACACGCGTAACAAGCCCTTCGGACGGTGTAGCCGGAACAATCCCTTACCGTGTAGGTAGCTTGGTAAGCGCTTCAAGCCCGTCACCTCTCACTGTGATCTCGGACATCACTCAGATGTACGTTTACTTTTCACTGACAGAAAAGGAATTACTGAACCTGATCCGTCAGGACGGTTCTCAGACTGAATTTCTGAATAGCTTCCCGGCTGTTCAACTGACATTGGCTGACGGAACGTTGTATGCCGATAGCGGTAAAATAGAGACGGTAAGCGGAGTCATCGACCAAAACACAGGTGCTGTAAGCATGCGTGCCACTTTCCCGAATCACGGACATCTGTTGAGAACAGGCGGTACCGGTAACATCCAGATTCCTTATAGCAAGGAGAATGTAATCGTTATCCCTCAAAAAGCAACTTACGAAATACAGGATAAGAAATTCGTATATCTGCTTCAGCCGGATAACACTGTGAAAAATACCGAAATAGAAATATTAAATCTCAACGACGGACAAAACTATGTAGTCACTGCAGGACTGAAAGCCGGCGACAAAATCGTTGTCGAAAACGTCAGCACCCTGAAAGACGGTGCTACTATCAAGCCGCTCACCCAGCAGGAATCGGCCGAACGCTTTAAAGCAGCTTTGGAAGAACGCAAAAATCAGTAAACGAGTTAACTCAAAAAGCAGAATATGAAATTAGATAGATTTATTAATCGTCCGGTACTATCAACGGTTATCTCCATCGTGATAGTGATTCTGGGTGTGTTAGGCCTGCTGTCGCTGCCTATCTCCCAGTATCCGGATATTGCCCCTCCTACTGTACGTGTCAACACGACGTATCAGGGAGCCAATGCACAAACTGTATTGAACAGTGTGATTGCTCCGTTAGAGGAGCAGATCAACGGTGTAGAAAACATGATGTACATGACTTCTACTGCCACCAATACCGGAGAGGCCTCTATCGAGGTTTACTTTAAACAGGGTACGGACCCGGATATGGCTGCCGTAAACGTACAGAACCGTGTAGCCAAAGCACAGGGTCTGTTGCCGGCCGAAGTAACCAAGGTAGGTGTGATTACCTCAAAACGACAAACCAGTATGTTGCTGGTATTCTCCCTGTATAGTTCGGATGACAAATATGATAACGAATTCCTTGAGAACTATGCTAAAATCAATCTCGTACCGGAAGTTCAACGTGTACCGGGTGTAGGTGACGCCATGGTGCTCGGTGCAGACTATTCTATGCGTATCTGGTTGAAACCGGACGTAATGGCCCAATATCACCTGATGCCTACCGATGTTTCGGCAGCATTGGCCGAACAGAATATCGAGGCTGCCCCGGGTTCATTTGGTGAACAGGGCAAACAGACTTTCCAATATACGCTGCGTTATAAAGGACGTCTGCAGAGCCAGGAAGAGTTTGAGAACATCGTGATCCGTGCCAATTCTGACGGGCAGGTGCTCCGATTGAAAGATATTGCCACAATCGAGTTAGGTCGTCTGACATACGGATTCTCTAACAACGTAAATGGTCACCCTGCCGTAACGGTTATCGTATTCCAGACAGCCGGTTCGAATGCGACTGCCATCATCAATGACATCCTCGACTTGCTTGAAAAATCAGAATCGACTTTCCCGCCGGGAGTCAAAGTAAATATCTCACAAAATGCCAACGACTTCTTGTTTGCTTCTATCCACGAAGTTGTAAAGACTTTGATTGAAGCCTTTATCCTGGTATTTATCGTGGTTTACATTTTCTTGCAGGATCTACGCTCGACACTGATTCCGGCCATCGCGATCCCGGTAGCATTGATCGGTACATTCTTTGTGCTTTACATCATCGGATTCAGTATCAACTTGCTTACCCTCTGTGCCATGGTACTCGCCATTGCCATAGTGGTGGACGATGCCATCGTCGTCGTCGAGGGTGTCCATGCCAAGCTCGACCAAGGCTATAAATCAGCTCGGTTAGCTTCCATCGACGCCATGAACGAATTGGGTGGCGCTATCGTCTCCATTACATTGGTTATGATGTCCGTGTTTATTCCGGTAAGCTTTATGACCGGTACTTCCGGTACATTCTACCGTCAGTTTGGTCTGACTATGGCTATCGCTATTGCCTTGTCGGCAGTAAATGCCTTGACACTGAGCCCTGCATTGTGCGCCATCTTACTGAAACCCCACGATCCTGATGCTAAAAAGAAATCGACTTTGGCAAGCCGTTTCCATGCTTCGTTCAATGCTGCTTATGACACAGTATTGAAGAAATATAAAAAACGTGTTCTCTTCTTCATCCAGAAACCGGTGCTGACCATCGGCTCCGTAGTAGTGGGTTTCGCACTGCTCATCTTCCTGATGAAAGTGACTCCGACCGGTTTGGTACCGAATGAAGATACAGGAACGATTATGGCAGTAGTCGATATGCCTCCCGGAAGCTCACTGGAACGCACTCAGGAAGTGATGTGGCAGGTAGATAGCCTACTGGCCTCCGACCCGGCTATCGAAAGCCGTACCATGATCGCCGGTTATAGCTTTATCGCCGGTCAGGGTCCCAGCTACGGTTCATTTATCTGTAAAATGAAGAACTGGGATGAGCGTTCCATCGCTCAACGTTCTGACTTCGTTTCAGGTATGCTGTATCTGAAAGCCCGTGAAGTGATTAAAGACGCCCGCGTACTGTTATTCGCTCCCCCTATGATTCCGGGTTACAGTGTATCCAACGGTTTCGAAATGAACTTACAGGATAAGACAGGCGGTAGTCTGGATAAATTCTATGAAGTAGCTCAGGACTTTATCACCAAGCTACAGGCACGCCCCGAAATTCAGTCGGCACAGACTTCGTTCAACCCGAACTTCCCGCAGTACATGATCGATATCGATGCCGCTGCTTGTAAGAAGGCCGGATTATCTCCGAGCGACATCCTTACTACCCTGCAAGGATATTACGGTGGTCTATATTCGTCCAACTTCAACCGGTTCGGTAAGATGTACCGTGTAATGATTCAGGCCGATCCGAACAGCCGTACCAATCTGGAGTCACTGAACTCGGTTAAAGTACGCAACGGTAACGAGATGGCTCCTATCACTCAGTTTATGAGCGTTAAACGTATTTACGGACCGGACAACATCAAGCGTTTCAACATGTTTACGGCGATGACTATCAATGGTTCGCCGGCTGACGGATACAGTTCCGGTCAGGCCATCCAAGCCATGCAGGAAGTGGCAGAACAGACGTTGCCTACCGGATACGGATATGAATTCTCGGGTATGACCCGTGAAGAACAAAGTTCGAGCGGCAGTACTACTGCGATGATCTTCGTCCTCTGCTTCGTATTTGTTTATCTGTTGCTGAGTGCACAATACGAAAGTTATATTCTTCCGTTTGCCGTACTGCTTTCTATACCGTTCGGTCTGGCAGGTAGCTTCATTTTCGCCCACCTGATGGGATTGGCAAACAATGTCCTTCCGATACTGGGAGCAGCTACCAACAACATTTATATGCAGATCGCATTGATCATGTTGATGGGTCTGTTGGCAAAGAACGCCATCCTAATTGTAGAGTTTGCTCTCGACCGTCGTAAGATGGGTATGAGTATCACTTGGGCTGCCGTATTGGGTGCAGGTGCCCGTCTCCGCCCGATCCTGATGACTTCATTGGCCATGGTTGTCGGCCTGTTGCCTTTGATGTTTGCCATGGGCGTAGGTGCCAATGGTAACCGTGCTTTGGGTACGGCTGCGGTAGGCGGTATGTTTATCGGTATGATATGCCAGATATTCGTGGTTCCTGCTTTGTTCGTTATCTTCCAGTATCTACAAGAGAAGGTGAAACCTATTGAATGGGAAGACATCGATAATACGGATGCAGAAACAGAAATTGAACAATACGCTAAATAGGAATAAAGAAAAGAATATGAAGAAACAAATTATAGGTATGTTGTGTGCAACTGCTCTCTTGAGCAGCTGCCACATCTACAAATCATATGACAGACCTAAAGATATTGAAGCCTCCGGTCTTTACCGGGACACAGTATCTGTTGCCGATACACTGGTATCCGATACTGTCAACTTCGGAAATCTGCCTTGGAGAGAGGTCTTCACCGATCCTCAACTGCAAGCGTTAATCGAACAGGGATTAACCCACAATACAGATCTGCTGACTGCTGCGCTGAAAGTGAAAGAGGCACAGGCATCACTGATGTCAGCCCGTCTGGCTTACGCTCCTTCACTCGGATTGTCACCACAAGGAACCATCAGCAGCTTTGATAAGCATGCCGCAACCAAAACCTATTCGTTGCCGGCAACAGCCAGCTGGGAGATCGATCTATTCGGCAAGTTGCTGAATGCCAAACGCGGTGCACAAGTAACATTGTTGCAAACCAAAGCATATCGTCAGGCTGTACAGACTCAGATCATTTCGGGCATTGCCAATACCTATTACACCTTATTGATGCTCGACCGTCAGCTCGATATTACCGAACAGACTGCCGACATCATGAAGCGTAATGTTGAAACCATGCAGGCAATGAAAGATGCGGCTATGTTCAACACTACCTCTGCAGGGGTGGAACAAAGCAAGGCTGCCTATGCACAAGTACTGGCGTCTATTCCGGCTATCCAGAAGAGTATCCGTGAAGCTGAGAACGCTATGTCCATGCTATTGGCACAAGCACCACAGACTATCAAACGGGGGGTTCTGGAAGAGCAGCAATTACCTGAAGATTTCTCAGTGGGCGTTCCTTTGCAACTACTCTCTAACCGTCCGGATGTGAAAGCAGCCGAAATGGCATTGGCCGGTACTTACTACAATGCAAATTCGGCCCGTGCCGCCTTCTATCCGCAAATCACTATCAGCGGCTCGGCCGGTTGGACCAATAGCGCCGGTAGTGCCATTATCAATCCTGGTAAACTGCTTGCCTCTGTACTTGGTTCGCTTACCCAGCCTCTCTTCTACCGTGGTGCAAACATTGCCCGCCTAAAGATAGCCAAGGCACAACAGGAAGAGGCTAAACTGGCCTTCCAGCAGAGTTTGTTGAATGCCGGAAGTGAAGTAAGCAATGCATTGTATCAATATCAGAGTGCTTCTGAAAAAACTGCTTCCCGCAAATTACAGGTAGAATCTTCAGAAAAAGCATCCGAATATACAAAAGAATTGTTTAAATTAGGGACGTCTACTTATCTGGAGGTATTGTCGGCCGAACAGTCTTTGCTCAGTGCCCGTTTATCTCAGGTAAACGACACCTTCGACCGGATGCAGGCTGTAGTGAGCCTCTATCAGGCATTGGGCGGCGGAAGAGAAGATTAACTTTAAATACAATACAATTATGATTAGTCCATTAGCATCGATAGCCCCCGGGGCAAAAATCGGAAAGAATGTGATCATTCAACCGTTTGCTTACATTGAAGATAATGTCGAAATAGGGGACGACTGTATCATTATGCCCTATGCCAGTGTGCTGAATGGTACACGGCTGGGAAAAGGTAACAAAGTATATCAACATGCCGTATTAGGAGCAGAACCACAGGATTTCCACTACAAAGGAGAAGAAAGTTCACTGATTATCGGGGATAACAACCATATCCGCGAAAACGTAGTTATCAGTCGGGCTACTTTCGGTGGGAATGCTACCAAAATAGGCAATGGCAATTTCTTGATGGATAAAGTCCACATTTGTCACGATGTACAAATCGGAGATAATTGTGTAGCCGGTATCGGCACCACCATCGCCGGAGAATGTACCTTGGATGATTGTGTCATCCTGAGTGGCAATGTTACCCTCCATCAATATTGTCATGTGGGACAATGGACATTGGTACAGAGCGGTTGCCGTATTTCAAAAGATGTGCCCCCATACAGCATTATGGCCGGTAACCCGGTAGAATATCACGGAGTAAATGCCGTAGTATTGCAACAACATAAAAATACGAGCGAAAGAGTTCTACGCCACATAGCCAATGCTTATCGCCTGATCTATCAGGGAAACTTCAGCCTGCAGGATGCAGTGCAAAAAATTATAGACCAGGTTCCCATGAGCGAAGAGATAGAGAATATAGTGGCTTTTGTCAAAGAGTCTAAGCGTGGAATCGTAAAATAGAAACCATTCTCTGCTTATAAAAGAAGGTGTAGCCATCTCAAAAAGAAGGCTACACCTTTTTTAGTAGTATCGAGGCCCTTTAGAGGCAGGTTCATCACAGACTATTCAAATTCCAACGTACCGAAGAAGTCGGGACGGTGAAAATCCGGCTTTTCTATTTTGATCGGATTCCATGAGAGGAAATGCGGAGTTTGCAGTTCATCGCCACATTTATAGAAGTTGGCTGTGATTGTTTTCCCGTCCAAAGAGGTAATGTGATGTTTGAAGAAAGCTGTATATGGAATCACCAATGCCACCTCCCAGTTGCACTCACCGATACGTTCATCGAAAGGCTGGCGTCCCAGACTGGCCCAACGTTTCACCTGATCTGTCACTTCCCGAGAAGCGCGTTCACGGTTGTTGCGTTCTGCTCCTGCACCAATAAGAATGGTTCCGATACAGTTGCATTCGATGTTATAATAGATACCGTCGCCGGTAGGTACAGAGAAAAACTCCACACAGGAATCAGTCCATACGGAGCCATCGTCTTCTCCATACTTGGCCCGTACACTGGCCTCTTTTACATTGAAGTGTAACAAAACAGCATCATCGCTATGTGCTATACGGAACTCCACTTTCGGACGATAAGGGTAGGCTTCCCAATTCACATTATCAATGGGTTGGAAACCGATCTTTTCTTTATCCAGTAATTCGGGAAGTGCATCGACCTCCACATTAGCAATACTGATCTTCTTTACTTTCATGGTCTATTCTATTTTTATCTTGCAAAAATATATACTTTATTTCAGTATTCCGTTCTCCATCCGATGCTATTTTACAACCTTTCCCGAAAACGTTTACTTTCGGATCTCCTTTTTTATGGTCAGTCAGATGATTTCCTTACCTTTGCAGCGTGAAACAACCACTTTGCATTGATTTAAGATAATAACTTCAACGGGTAAATCCCTAATGTATCTAACAAATAACACAAAAAATGAAGAAGCATCTGATTTTATCTGCTTGCCTGATAATGGCAATAAGCAGTTTTGCTCAAAAAAAGGACTTTAGTTATAAGTTTTACGGACAGATTCGCACAGACCTTTATTACAACAGTCGTGCCAACGAAGAGACAGTAGACGGATTGTTTTACATGTACCCCAAAGACGAAGTATTCGATAGCAATGGCAGAGATTTAAATGCAACTGCCAACGGTAGCTTTTACACCCTATATACCCGCCTGGGATTGGATGTAAAGGGACCTAAACTGGGACGCGCCATGACTTCCGCCAAAGTAGAAGCAGACTTCCGCGGTTCAGGTACTTCTTACTCTACTATACGCTTGCGTCACGCTTACCTGAACCTGGATTGGGGACGTTCGGCTCTTTTGCTCGGACAAACCTGGCATCCGCTCTTCGGTGACGTATCACCTCAGATCCTGAATCTTTCGGTCGGAGCACCTTTCCAACCGTTCAGCCGTGCTCCGCAAATTCGTTACCGCTATACACACAAAGGGTTCCAACTGACGGGAGCAGCTATCTGGCAATCACAGTATCTGTCACAAGGTATTGTCGGTAAAAGTCAGACTTATATAAAGAACAGTTGTGTTCCTGAGTTCTATCTGGGACTCGACTATAAAGCCAATGGATGGATAGCCGGAGCAGGAATCGAACTGCTCTCTCTGAAGCCTCGTACAGAGTCTAAAGTAGAGGACCAAGTCTATAAAGTGAACGAGCGCATCACCACCCTGTCTTACGAAGGTCATGTGAAGTATAGCAATAAAGATTGGTTTGTAGGTGCTAAAACCGTATTAGGCTCCAACCTGACACAAACCTCCATGCTGGGAGGATTCGGAATCAAATCCATCGATAATCGGACCGGAGAACAAAAGTATACACCGATCCGGGTATCCAGTTCATGGCTGAACGTAGTATACGGACAGAAATGGAAACCGGGTATCTTCCTGGGATATGTCAAGAATATGGGAACAAGCGATGCCCTGGCATCCAATCAAGTATACGGAACAGGAACCAATGTGGACCAAGTGGTGACAGCCGGTGCTGAACTGACCTATAATGTCAACCACTGGAAGTTTGGAGTGGAATATACCTATACTTCCGCCGCTTATGGCTCACTGTATCTTAAAAACGGTAAAATCATCGATACACACTCCGTTGGTAACAATCGCATCGTAGGTGTAGCCATGTTTATGTTCTAAAAACAGATGAATACATTACCTATCCACCTCGCTCCGCTGCAAGGTTATACCGAAGCAGCCTATCGCAATGCCCATGCCGCCGTTTTCGGCGGTGTGGATGTCTATCATACTCCTTTCGTACGAATAGATCGGGGAGAATTCCGCCATAAGGATGTACGGGATATTCTTCCCGAAAACAACCGGGTTCCTCACCTCATTCCACAACTTATAGCCTCCGAGATGGACAAAACAGAGCGAATAATCGCCCTTTTCATCGAACAAGGCTATCGGGAGATGGACATTAACCTCGGTTGCCCTTTCCCGATGTTGGCAAAACGGCAATGTGGATCGGGCATGCTGCCCCACCCTGATAAAGTGGAAGCATTACTCAAACAGATCGAACAGTATCCCGATGTGAGCTTCTCGGTAAAAATGCGTCTGGGATGGGAAAAGCCGGATGAATGTTTGACCCTGTTGCCTCTATTGAATGCGGCTCCGCTGACCGAGATTATCGTTCACCCCCGCTTAGGTATCCAGCAATACAAAGGAGAAGTAAATATGGAGGGCTTTACAGCTTTCTACGAAGCATGCAGACATCCTGTTATCTACAACGGAGACATCCTGACCATAGAAGATATCCGGTGCATCACCGAAAAGTTTCCGAAACTTACCGGAGTGATGATCGGCCGCGGATTATTGGCAAACCCTGCATTGGGTTGGGAATATAAAGAAGGCAGGAAACTTACGCCTGAAGAATGGAGAGAAAAGTTGAGAGCACTGCACACAGCCGTTTTCCAACACTACGAGACACAGATACAAGGTGGCGAAGCACAACTGGTGACTAAGATGAAAACGTTCTGGGAGTATCTGGCCCCACAAATAGACCGAAAGAGCTGGAAAGCTATCCATAAAAGCACTACGCTTGCCAAATACAACATTGCCGTCCGTTCGGCATTGTGATAAAAAATGTAATTCACCACAGAGTAACACAGAGTTTCACTGAGTGAGCCTCATCCATTAATAACTAATGATAGTTATCTGTGTTACTCTGTGGCAAATACGAATTTTGATACATCCCTCTTAAATTGACGCACCGGTATCCGAAAAAAGGGAGAGCCCTCTTAGCCCTTCTCTCCCACCGTTTTTTACGTTCCTACGGATGCAATTCTTTGAAAGTGTCGTTTTCTTCTTTCACTTGTTTCACAGTTTCGTTCAGATCGTCAATCGGAAGGTCGTATCCATACCATCCGGTATAGCAATCGGTCACGTACCACTTACCATCAATCAAGTCGAATATCACACGAAGATCTACTTCCGACTCTTCATATCCGGCTTCAAACTCTTTATGTGTCGGTTCGTTTACCGTAAACTTAGAAACATAAATTCCTCCTTCTTCCTGAGTGATGCGTTCCTCTTTCAGAGTCTCGGCATCCAGCAACGGCCATTTTTCCTGAGTAAAGGGGAAGGTCTTTTCACTATTCCCATCGTCCGTCATCAAGGTGATGGGAGTTTTCAACGGAAACTTGACACGGGTATACTGGAAAGAAGCACTTGAGGTGAATTTCTTCAGAAACGACTGGAAGGTCTCCTCAGCCGTCTCCGCAGCAACATCACTCTCTGCCTTCGCTTTCGAAGTATTTCCACAGGAAATAAAGCAAATACCCCCTATCAGGGTAAGCATAAACAGACAAAGCACAAATCTTTTCACTTTCATAACGAATGGATTTAGAACGGGGAATCTCACCCCGCATTTTCAGCGGGCAAAGATAATATATCTTCCTAATATCCAACTCGGAGGGACAGAATTATTTATGTCTCAGATACTCATAGCCGAAACGGCAATAAAGACACTTCTTCTTATCGCAATATTCTTTCTGCAATTGTAACAACGCCTGGCTATCTGCCGCTGTCTGAACCGGAATGCCGGCTCCGCTCCACATACGGGTAACATAATTATTTTCAGCTTTCAGTTCTTCAAGTAATGAGGCCGCACGCTCACACAGCCGTTCGTCGGCTTTATGCAGGCCATATGCATACAGAAAAGGAATGACCGTATTGATAATGATCAGCTCCTTTGCACCGGCACCAATACTTTTCTCTCTCCGTGGGGAGGGTTTGCCAAACATGAAATGTTCTTCCCAATAAGCAGAAGTGTGACCGGCAAAAATCTGTTTCAGATCTTTCAGAGTCTCCGCTTCCATGACCCGTGAAAACAAAGAGCGTTCTCTGTAATAAAGTGAAGCTAATTGTGCCAGTCTCACATGGGGAAAGTTACCCGGACGAAGACGGAGGAAACGCCACAAAGAGGGATTCATCACCGGAGGAAGTTCAAACTTGTGTTGCAAATAACGGAATTCTTTCTGCATCCAACTGAAATAATCGTCGGCGGATTCTCCCTCCAACAAACCGGCTTGTCCGAAGAAGAAAGCTTCCACCTGTGTCAGATCGTCACGATGCTTATCAATGGCACGAAACGAGAGCAGATTTGCCCAAGTCTCAAAAGCATCTCCATTCAGCCCGAATCCGAAATTACGTGCCAACGTGATGAAAAAAGCATCTTCCCAATGCTGATTGTAACGTTGGAGTCGCCGAGCTATGGTTCGGTTCTTCTGATCAAAGCGCTCTGTCTGTAAAGCGGTCAGCCAGGAGTGAATCGTTAATTTAGGAAGGGTTTCCAGAATGGAATAGCAAGGCGGGTGTATATCTGCCCGGCAAAGCTCATCATAATGCTCTTTCACCTGTTCGGGGCAAGGTAACCGGAGTTGCGGAACCGGTTCCCCATTGGAACGATATATCTCGCAATCGATCTCTGTGACAATGTGCAGAATCACTGAGTCATACGCTATGTCACGGTCATGTCCGTGACGAAACCAATCAGAAGAAGCAGTATGTATTTCGACATTACCTACCCAAAGCGTACCACCGATTTTTAGTTTGGCATTAAAAAAATCGGGGCCGGAATCAGAATTCGGCAATCCGGTATCAATCACTTCAACAGGCAGCCCGGTGGTTGTTTGCAGTTCATGGAGAGGGAAGATTTTGTGTTTCCACACATAGTGCAGGAGTTGTTCCATTGTTAACAAGACGTTAATGTGCTCGACAAATGTAATAAAAATCTTATCTTTGCGACTAATATTTTGGATATAAAGTCTATAAAGTCAGTAAAACAATGAAAATAGCATTAATAGGTTACGGAAAAATGGGCAAAGAAATCGAAAAGGTTGCCCTCAGTCGCGGACACGAAATTGTCAGCATTATCGACATCAACAACCAGGATGATTTCGAATCCGAAGCGTTCAAATCGGCAGATGTGGCCATTGAATTCACTAATCCCATGGTAGCCTACAGCAATTATATGAAAGCTTTCAAAGCAGGTGTAAAGTTGGTTTCGGGCAGTACCGGATGGATGGCAGAGCACGGTGACGAAGTAAAAGAACTGTGTAACAAAGGTGGAAAGACCTTATTCTGGTCATCTAATTTCAGTTTGGGAGTAACTATCTTCTCGGCTGTCAACAAGTATCTGGCTAAGATAATGAACCAATTCCCCGCCTATGACGTAACCATGAGCGAAACCCACCACGTACACAAGCTCGATGCACCAAGCGGAACAGCGATCACACTGGCAGAAGGAATCCTTGAAAATATGGAACGCAAAAGCGTCTGGGTAAAAGAGGAAGCACATGCAACCAATGAATTGCCGATCCACTCTATTCGCGAAGGAGAAGTATTCGGTATCCATACCATCCGCTATGACTCCGAAGCAGACAGTATCTCCATCACCCACGATGCCAAAAACCGGGGAGGTTTCGCATTGGGAGCCGTATTGGCGGCTGAGTATACAGCAGCCCATGAAGGCTATCTGGGTATGAGTGATTTATTCCCATTCTTAAAAGATTAACATCATGAGAAAAGCAACACGTACTCAATGGATAAAGTGTTCCATTGCCATTCTTTTGTATCTGATATTCCTGATTTGGGTGAAAAGCTGGTGGGGACTGATCGTAGTTCCTTTCATCTTCGACATCTACATCACCAAAAAGATTCCCTGGTCGTTCTGGAAGAAATCTAAAAACCCGACGGTCCGTAGTGTGATGAGTTGGGTAGATGCCATCGTTTTCGCTTTGGTAGCAGTATATTTCGTAAACATCTATGTTTTTCAGAATTATCAGATCCCATCATCGTCACTGGAAAAATCGCTGCTGGTTGGAGACTTCCTCTACGTGAGCAAAATGAGTTACGGCCCCCGTGTGCCGAACACACCGCTATCAATGCCCTTGGCACAACATACATTGCCGATTCTGAATACTAAATCCTATATTGAATGGCCGCAATGGAAATACAAACGTGTACCCGGATTCGGTAAAGTGAAACTGAATGACATCGTAGTGTTTAACTTCCCTGCGGGAGATACCGTCGCACTGAATTTCCAGGATGCAGACTTTTATACATTGGCGTACAACATCGGAAAGCAGATTTACCCGAACCCGATCGACATGGACAGCCTGACTCGGGAGCAGCAGAAAACAGTGTATGATTTATACTATAATGCCGGTCGGAAAGAGATACTGTCAAACCCTCAACGATATGGTAAAGTTGTTACCCGTCCGGTAGACCGCCGGGAGAACTATGTAAAACGTTGTGTAGGACTTCCGGGAGATACACTCCAGATTATCAGCGGTCAGGTTATGATCGATGGCAAGGCCATTGAAAACCCGGAAAACTTGCAATTCAACTATTTTGTGCAAACTACCGGCCCGTACATCACGGAAGAAATGTTCCGCGAACTGGGTATCAGCAAAGCCGACCAAAGACTAACTCCCGAAGGAGCAGGCTATGAAGAGGGACTGATTGAGCTGGGATTGGACGGACGAAATGCCCAAGGTGGACTGAATCCTGTTTATCATCTTCCGTTAACGAAGAAGATGTATGACACTCTATCCGGTAACAAAAAATTAGTCGGTAAGATTGTAATAGAACCGGAAGAATACTCCGGAGAAGTGTATCCCCTGAATTTAAATACCCATTGGAATCGTAGTGACTACGGCCCTATCTGGATTCCGGCAAAGGGTGCCACCATCACACTGACCCCGGACAATCTGCCCATTTATGAACGGTGTATCACTGCTTATGAAGGCAATAAACTGGAACAGAAAGAAGACGGAATCTACATCAACGGTGTGAAGACAAACCAATACACTTTCCAGATGGATTATTATTGGATGATGGGCGATAACCGTCATAATTCCGCCGACTCCCGCTATTGGGGATTCGTACCGGAAGATCACGTAGTAGGTAAACCGATCGTCGTATGGTTATCATTAGATAAAGACCGTAACTGGTTCGATGGTAAAATCCGCTGGAACCGCATCTTTAAGTGGGTAGACTGAGTAATCAATGGGAAAGGGACTCAAATGGATTATAGCTTTTGCCGGAGCAATGGTCATCGTACTGTTGCTCCGCGGCTTTGCTTTTACCTCATGCCTGATACCTTCGGCGGGTATGGAGAATTCCCTTTTTCAGGGTGAACGTATTCTGGTAAATAAATGGAGCTACGGACTTCGTGTACCCTATATGTCATTATTCTCCTACCACCGCTGGGGAGAAAGTCCCATACATAAAGACGACATCGTCGTATTCAATAACCCTGCGGGTATCAAAGAACCCGTTATAGACCGAAGAGAGATTTATATAAGCCGATGCATCGGTGTACCGGGGGATACGTTACTTATCGATTCACTCTTCAACGTGGTCGACCGTAGCACACAACTCGGACCGGACCGGAAACAACTATATACGTATCCGCAAACCAAGGAACAGCAACTGGATTCATTGCTTTCTATTCTTTCTATTGGCCCTAATGAACTGATGGGACAACACGAAGGAAAAAATGTACGGAGCTTCAGCCGCTATGAGTATTATTTGCTCGATCAGGCTATGAACGGGAAAAGCTGGATACAGCCTTTACAACAAAGCTTACAGGAAGAAGCTAAACCACTCATCGTTCCGGGTAAAGGAAAAGCAGTCCGGGTATATCCGTGGAACCGGACATTGTTACGAAACACGCTGGTACTGCATGAGGGTAAACAGGCGGAGATCCGAAACGATACGCTCTACATCGAAGGCCGTCCTTCACAACATTGTTATTTCACCAAAGATTATTACTGGATGGCTTCCAATAATTCGGTAAATCTTTCCGATTCCCGCCTGTTCGGTTTCGTACCGCAGGATCATGTCATTGGAAAAGCTTCACGAATCTGGTTCTCAAAAACAGACCATACGGGAATCTTTAGCGGATACCGCTGGGAACGATTCTTCCAACCGGTAAAATAGTTCGTATCCCCGGATAACAAATTATATAATAACAATCAAGTAATCACTAATCATCAATTACCAATGAAAGTTGCCTATCTTTCTTTTGCCTATCTGGCTCCTGTAGAATACTACAGCAAATTGTTGAACTACGATAAAATATTCATCGAACAACACGACCATTACATGAAGCAGACCTACCGGAACCGTTGTACCATTGCCGGACCGGAAGGCGAACTGGCACTTTCTATCCCCACCGTAAAACCGGAAGAGCCTAAATGCCCGATGAAAGATATCCGGATTTCGGATCATGGGAATTGGAGGCATCTACACTGGAATGCAATAGAGTCGGCCTATAACAGTACTCCATTTTTTGAATATTACAAAGATGATTTTCGCCCGTTCTATGAGAAAAAATATGAATTTCTGACGGACTTCAACGAAGAATTATGCCGACTGGTTTGCGAACTGATAGATATACAGCCTGCCATTGAACGGACGAAAGAATATAAAACAGACTTTGCCCCGAACGAAATCGATTTTCGCGAAGCGATCCATCCCAAGAAAGATTTTCACCGGACAGATCCGGAATTTATCCCTCAGCCTTACTATCAGGTATTCGAAGCCCGCCACGGTTTTCTACCCAACCTGAGCATCATCGACCTTCTGTTTAATATGGGACCGGAAAGCCTGCTGATACTGCAGAAAACATGTGCCGATTCTCAATAAAAGGGAGCGATCCCCTTGAATTTCCCTCTTTTTTTAAACCATCCCATCAACTTTATAGCTATATTTGCGCTCTGCGTGTGCGATAACGAAGCCACAAGACAAGAAGTCTAACCTTTAAAAGCAATAGTATGGCAAACTTATTTAGTGTAAAGGACAAAGTAGTAGTCATTACCGGTGGAACGGGAGTATTAGGAAAAGCAATTGCAGCCCACCTGGCAGAAGAAGGTGCCAAAGTCATTCTCCTCGGACGTAAAACCGAAGTGGGTAATAAGATTGTAGAATCAATTCGTACCCAAGGAGGTGAAGCGCTGTTTCTGACAACCGATGTACTCGACCGGAAGATACTTGAACAGAACCTGGCGGATATACTGAAAGCTTATGGGCGGATAGATGCATTACTCAATGCGGCAGGAGGCAATATGCCGGGAGCTACGATCTCACCTACAGGCGATATCTTTGACCTGAAAATAGATGAATTCCAGAAAGTATTGGATCTGAACCTGACCGGTACGATACTGCCGACACAAGTATTCCTGAAACCCATGGTGGAGCAAAGAGCGGGCGCTATCGTCAATTTCTCATCCATGGCTGCTTTCCGCCCTTTGACGCGTGTGGCCGGCTATGCCGCTGCCAAGGCCGGGATCTCCAATTTCACCGCATTTATGGCCACGGAGATTGCCAAAAAGTTTGGTGAAGGAATCCGTATAAATGCCATCGCCCCGGGATTCTTCCTGACAGAACAGAATCGTGCACTACTAACCAATCCAGACGGTACCTATACACAACGGGGACAAGACGTAATCCGTCAAACGCCATTCGGGCGTATGGGACGTACCGAAGAGTTATGCGGAACAATTCAATACCTCATCAGCGACGCAGCAAGCTTTGTAACGGGTACAGTGGCGGTAGTGGATGGAGGATTCAATGCCTTTGCGATGTAAAGAAAGTCTAACTTCTGATCCCACACATATCTGAAAAGGGAAGAGACAGAACAGACACACTGACTGATTAAACCAACCTCAAATGAAAACAGACTTATGAATCAACCAGATATCATGACTTTACCAAAAGACAAACTCTTTTTATCCGAACAAACCTGGCGTTGGTACGGACCGGACGATCCTGTCAGCCTTTGGGATATTAAACAAGCCGGAGCTACGGGTATTGTTAACGCTTTACACCACATTCCCAACGGTGAAGTGTGGACCGTCGAAGAAATTATGAAACGAAAGGAACTGATCGAATCTGTCGGCCTGAAATGGTCGGTAGTAGAGAGTGTCCCGGTACACGAACATATCAAAACCCAGACTGGCAACTTTCGGAAATACATCGAGAATTATAAAGAAAGTTTGCGCAACTTGGGACAATGCGGCATCCATATCGTTACTTACAATTTTATGCCTGTGCTCGACTGGACTCGTACGGATCTTGCCTATACCCTCCCCGATGGCTCCAAAGCCCTGCGTTTTGAACGCGCCGCCTTCATAGCTTTTGATCTTTTCTTACTGAAACGGCCGGGTGCCGAAACCGAATACACAGATGAAGAAAAAACGAAAGCGAGAATCCGGTTTGAACAGATGGACGAAAAGGAGAAACAACTCCTTGTCCGTAATATGATTGCCGGGCTTCCCGGTTCGGAAGAAAGCTTCACATTGGAGCAATTTCAGCATGAATTGGACCGATACAGAGGCATCGATGCAGAAAAGTTACGCACCCACTTAATCTATTTCCTCAAAGAAATAACTTCGACGGCAGACGAAGCCGGTGTGAAGCTGGTTATCCACCCGGACGATCCTCCTTGCTCCATTCTCGGTTTGCCACGCATCATGAGCTGTGCAGAAGATTTTCAGGCACTGATCGATGCCGTCCCTAACGAATCGAACGGACTCTGCCTTTGTACCGGATCACTCGGTGTAAGCTGTGCCAATGACTTGGAAGGTATGATGAGACGGTTCGGAGACCGGATCAACTTTGTCCATTTCCGAAGTACCCAACGGGATGCTGAAGGTAATTTCTACGAAGCCAATCACCTGGAAGGAGACGTGGACATGTATCACGTCATGAAGGCCTTCCTGGAGTTACAACAGAGAAGAAAAGTATCGATCCCCATGCGCCCGGACCACGGACACCAGATGGTGGATGACCTTAAAAAGAAAACAAACCCGGGATACTCCTGCATAGGACGCCTGCGAGGACTTGCCGAGTTAAGGGGATTGGAAATGGGAATTGCAAAGTCAATCTTTTAAAATCCGAAAGCTACAACAGCCAACTTCTTTATCCGGTACAAATACAGATTCCACAGATTAACACAGATTCCCCAATAGGACAATCAATCTCTGCTAATCTGTGGAATCAATAGTATATCGACAAATATACAAGGTTTGTACAAGGGTCAGCCGACTTGCTGCCTGTACACCTCCTCCTTGATTCTTTCTACCTGCTCAGCCAACCGGGGAGAATCTTCACTTCCCATAATCCAAAGCGGACAAGCATCTTCCAACGCATGATAAGAAGGCTGCACATAAGTTTTATCCAGCACTTCATATCCATTACGCCGGTAGTAATTCACACGACGGGTAGTCATTTCATCTTCTGTAGGTTCTACTTCGAGCAGGCGTACCCCTTTCAGGTGTTCAGCCACATAATCAAGCACTTGCTGCCCTATCTTTTTATTCCGCATCTCAGGGAATACAGCCAAATGTTCCAGATAGTAGAAGTCACCCATATCCCAATATACAAACATTCCACTCAATTCTCCATCACATTCAATAGCATTGAAATACATTGGGGCATGGTTCTCAATCATTCGCTTCAACTGCCCGATTTTTCTTCTCTCACTTTCGGGAAAAGACTCCTCGTACAAAGGAATCAAACGGTTCAGACGTGAATCGTCAGCACTCGTAATACGGATTAATGTCATCATAAATTCTATGTTTTCGAGCAAAGATAAGCTGAATAAGCCGGAAGACAGCGGTCTTTAAACATTTTTACGCAATCTTTTTAAGCAGAAGATATGCAGGCATTATTCACCGACGGACATCCCCCCGACAGGTTCAATCCAATACTATTAAAAATAATTAATAAGCGAGAAAAAGCAGAGTCACCCGGACCAAAGAGCCATATTAATCCATACATTTGCCGCCAATTATGGCAGCATACATCAAACTACTAATGTTATGCCTGTTGTTTTTGGTATTCGGTACCCAGAAAAGCAGTGCTCTACAGCCCGTAAATAACGGGGTGGCGGTCACTACTGCCGTAAAAAGCCACACTCACAATGTTCCCTCTTTTGATAACTCCGGTCACGATCTGTTTGACTTCAATCAGGGGATACTGCTTAAGAAATCGGTTTCGGATTCAGCCAATCCGTATAAACAGGGCAATAACTTCCATCCCGCTATCAAGACGGATGCTCAGAGACCGATAACATTCAAAGAAGATACTTCTACCTATACCCTCCGTAACAGAGTTAAGCCTGCACAAAAATACGATGTATTTGCGCTCAGGCATATCCTTATTTAGCACTTTCTGCATCACGGCTCTATAGGTTCATATACAGCCCGCACCAGGATGTTTTTTTAGTTTATATATTCCAAGGTCAGAGAGTGCATCGTAAAGATTTATATAAGTATTAATTGTGTGTCTAATAGTAATGTCAATCCTCAGATGCACCCTCTTCCTTTTTTCTTATCTGTAAATCAGTGTAGAGAGATATTCCTCTGCAAACATTTCATTGGCTACCTCCAACAGTCCTTCTGCCGTCAAGGCTTCGATACGCCGGAAAACAGATTCGGATGATTCATACTTATTATAGTGCAGAAAAGTCTTCGCCATTCCCAGCGCATTGTTTTCGTTATTATCGGAAGCGACCCCGATCTGGCCGATCAGTTGCTTTTTGGCAGCCATCAATTGCGAAGAGGTCATCTTCACATCACGCATCCGTTTCAGCTCCTTGTAAGTCAGTTTCAGACAAGTATCCACATCCTCCGGATCGGTACCGAAATAAATGCAGAAAGCCCCCGTATCGGTATATGATGTCAAGTTGGACTCCACCGTATAGACCAGTCCCCTGCGTTCGCGCAGAGAGACATTCAGACGACTGTTCATCCCCGGACCACCCAGAATATTATTCAGCAGATACAATGCAGTACGCTTGTCATCATAAGCATTATATCCCCGACTGCCAATCATCACATGTGCCTGATGGGTCTCCTTGTGAACAACCAACTGCTCGGGTACATAAAGCGGAGGTATCGTACGCTGATTCTCAACCGTAACCAACGGAAGATCCACTAACAGCTTCTCCACTTGACGGACTATTTTCTGAAAATTGAAATCACCCAGGACAAAGAATACCATATTGGAGGGTTGATAAAACCGGGAAGTAAAAGCCATGGCATCCTCGCTCCGGAACTTCTTCAGCAGATCGGGTCTGCCCAGGATATTACGTCCTAACGGATGATTGCGGAAGATCATATCTTCAAAGTCATCAAAGATCAATTCCGAAGGAGTGTCTTCGTACGACTGTATTTCATCGATAATCACCTCTGTCTCTTTTTCGATTTCGTTCTGCGGAAAGGTGGAATGGAAAACGATATCCGCCAGCAGTTCCAGTGCCCTTCCGAAGTGCTCAGTCAGAAATGCCGAATAGATCACAGTTTCCTCTTTATTGGTATACGCATTCAGATCGCCACCCACATTCTCCATGCGGTTCAGGATATGCCAAGCCTTCCGTTTCCGGGTACCTTTAAAAATAAGATGCTCTACAAAGTGAGCCATTCCTTGTTCATTTTCGGCCTCATCACGGGTTCCGGCATCTACGGCAAATCCGCAATAAGCCACCTTCGAAGAAGAGGGTTCATGAATAATGCGAAGTCCATTGGACAGGGTATGTATATTATATTGCATTTCTGCACGGGTACTTAACTGCTTCATTCTTACTATTAAGTTAGGTTGAGGACACAAAAATACAATAAAACTTATTGTCGTTTATAGAAAATTGCAGATATTTGTAAGCTATAACATCAATAACCCTTATGGAGAAGATAGGAATTTTCTGTTCCGCATCCGGCAGCATCGACCCGATATACTTCGATGCCGCCCATCAGATTGGCGAATGGATGGGGAAAAACGGCAAGACACTTATCTATGGTGGTGCCAACCTCGGACTCATGGAATGCGTGGCCAAAGCAGTCAAAGAAAACGGGGGACATGTCATCGGTGTAGTACCTTCCAAACTGGAAGAAAACGGCAAAGTGAGTACATATCCCGATGAGATAATCGCCACACACGACCTGAGCGACCGCAAGGATATCATCCTGCAACAATCGGATGTATTGGTGGCCCTTCCCGGCGGCATAGGCACGCTGGATGAGGTATTTCATGTCATGGCAGCCGCTTCCATCGGCTATCATCAGAAGAAAGTGATCTTCTACAATGCAGATGGTTTCTACAACCCACTGCTCGCCGTGCTCAGCGAATTACAGACAAGAGGATTCACCCGTCACCCTCTGTCCTCCTATTATGAAGTAGCAAACACATTTAATGAATTAACAATTAAGATATAATGATTGAATCTATTCAAGAACTCCTGCAAAAGGAAGCACAAGCTGTGCTGAATATTCCTGTGACTGATGCCTACGAAAAGGCCGTTGAATTAATAGTGGAACAAATACACAGAAAAAAAGGCAAACTTGTAACTTCCGGCATGGGTAAAGCCGGACAAATAGCGATGAACATCGCCACTACGTTTTGTTCGACCGGAATTCCCTCTGTCTTCCTGCACCCCAGCGAGGCACAACACGGCGATCTGGGCATCCTGCAAGAGAACGACCTGTTATTATTGATTTCAAATTCAGGTAAAACCCGTGAAATCGTAGAGTTAACCCAGCTGGCCCACAACCTGAATCCGGGTCTGAAATTCATTGTCATCACCGGCAATCCGGACAGTCCGCTTGCCAGCGAATCGGATGTATGCCTGAGCACAGGACATCCTGCCGAAGTTTGTACCCTGGGGATGACTCCGACCACTTCGACTACGGTAATGACCGTCATCGGCGATATTCTCGTAGTGCAAACCATGAAAAGGACCGAATTTACTATTGAAGAATACTCCAAACGCCATCACGGTGGTTACTTGGGCGAAAAATCAAGAAAACTATGCGTAAAGTAATCGGCATCGGAGAGACTATACTCGATATCATCTTCCGGAACGACCAGCCTTCGGCAGCCGTTCCCGGAGGCTCTGTATTCAACGGCATCGTTTCTTTGGGACGCATGGGAGTCAATGTATGCTTCATCAGTGAAACAGGGAATGACCATGTAGGAAACATCATTCTGCAATTCATGCGTGACAATCACATCCCGACGGATCACGTCAACGTGTTTCCGGACGGCAAATCGCCCGTATCCCTAGCTTTCCTCAACGAACACAGCGATGCAGAATATATCTTCTATAAAGACTACCCAAAACAGCGGCTGGACGTTTTATTCCCGTCCATCAATGAAGACGACATCATTGTCATCGGTTCATATTATGCTCTCAATCCGGTATTGCGTGATAAGATATTGGAACTGCTGGACATAGCAAAAGAAAAAAGAGCGATTGTATACTACGATCCCAATTTCCGATCCTCACACAAGAATGAAGCGATGAAACTGGCTCCGACCATTATCGAGAACCTGGAATATGCCGACATTGTAAGAGGCTCTTTGGAAGACTTCTATTATATGTACGGAATCAAAGACGTAGAAAAAATCTACAAGGACAAGATAAAGTTCTATTGTCCGCTCTTCCTTTGCACAGCCGGAGCCGAAAGAATCTCACTGCGTACGAACGCAATATCCAAAGAGTATCCTGTCGCGCCATTAGAGGCAGTCAGCACTATCGGTGCAGGAGACAATTTTAATGCCGGGCTGATCTACGGCATGCTAAAGTACGACGTCCGGTACCGTGACTTGCAACACCTGAGTGAAGAGACCTGGGATAAAGTGATACAATGCGGACAAGACTTTGCAGCCGAAGTCTGCAAAAGTTTCAACAACTCCATATCCGGGGAGTTTGCGGCCAACTACCGTTGAAAGCAATAAGCTACGGGCTACAAACTGCGAATGAATGTACAGTCATCCGGCACGGTTACCTGTAGCTTGTAGCCTGCAATTCGTAGCTAATTACTATTAACGTTGCCTAATTATCGCAAAGTAATTATACCATGTAACGAGAATTCCTATCTTTGCAATCAGTGCTTTCAGACAAATACAAACTATGTACAAGAACCTGTTCAATTTACTAACTATTTTACTTATTCTGCCTTCGTGCACAGACATGTCTCCTAACATTTCGGTGGTTTGCGAAGAGAATAATATAGGAAACTGTATTCTTAAATGGGAAACGACTCCTCTCATCAAGGGGCAGGTGAAAGTATATACATCCGACAATCCGGAATTCATACCCGAAGATAATCCGGTTGCCATGGCCAATATCTCCGATGCGCGAATGACGATTGTGACCAACGATCCTTCCAGGCGCTCTTATTACATGCTGGTGTTCAACGATAAATACCGTGTGAAAGTGGCTCCCCGCAACGTGAATATGCCCGGCATTCAAAACTTCCGTGACTTGGGAGGTTACAAATCCGCCACCGGAAAGCATGTACGTTGGGGCAAGCTCTACCGTTCGGCACAGATAGACAGCCTGAATTGCTTTGCCCTCAGGAAACTGCAAAACCTGGGTATCAAGACCATTCTGGATCTGCGCTCCGAGAGCGAACTCCATAATACACCTCCCCTGCAAAAGGGATTCAATGTAGTACATATCCCCATCAACACGGGCGACATGGAACATATCCTGCACGGCATACAGCAAGAGAAGATCAAGACAGATACCATTTACCACATGGTAGAAGCGATGAATCGTGAATTGGTGGCCAAATACCAAAAGGAATATAAAGAGATTTTCGACATCCTGCTCGATAAAAACAGTTATCCGGTCGTGATTCACTGCTCGTCGGGAAAAGGACGGACAGGCATTGTATCCGCACTGATACTGGCCTCTTTAGATGTCAATGCAGACATCATTATGGAAGATTACCGTTTGAGCAACGATTACTTCAACATCCCCAAAGCCTCCAAATACGCCTATAACCTGCCGGTCAATTCACAGGAAGCCATCACCACCCTCTTTTCGGCAAAAGAAGACTTTCTCAATGCAGCCAAAGACGAGATAGAGCGGAAATACGGTGATGTGCCCACCTATCTGCGAAAGGCAATCGGCCTTCAGTCCGAAGACATACACAGGTTACGCACCATCTTACTGGAATAAACAAATTTATAGCAAATCATAAATATTATAATGGACTCTGTATTCGCCCTTTTCTTCTCCATAGCTGATCGTATATAATTTATTCGTCTCTTGATCAACGTAAATACTCCAAGCATCTTGAGGCAATATCATTTTTTTTACAGGGTTTCCATCCCAATCAAAAACCCAAACTTGATTCGCAAAATAACTACGCTCTTCATTGGCCTTGCGTCCACTATATAATGCAAAGATTAATTCATCTGTTACAGATAAATCATTAAAACCACTTTGATTTTCACGACTCAAAGACATCGCTGTCATATCTTGCGAAGAGCAATCTCTAAAAATAGGTTGTTGGACAAAATAATCTTTTACTAAAGATAAGCTCCCGTTTTCTTGTGGAGATAAAACCTGTAAATAGCCAAATCGAGAAGCAGCATAAACTAATCTATCAAAATTAGGTGAACACCTAAGATGCCCTTGAAAAAGTAAATGCTTCAAACCTGAATTAAGCATCCGATAATCTTCCGGGAAGTCTATATAGGAAGTATCAATCTTAGAATTTATGAAGCCATACATTCTATTAGTTTCACCCAAATAATAAAAAGAATGATCAGTAGTACAAATCACACTACTAGCCATAACATTTATACTTAGTTGTCTACAAATATTTTCTACATTTCCATAACTGAGATCAGACAGAGCATAAAAAGAAATTTTCTGTTTGCCGGAATCATAAATTTGGAGAGTATCATTGACAACATCAAAATCAACAGGAGAAAGCATCTCTGCAGGGGCATCACCAAAGCCTATAAAAGAACAAATCTTAGTTCCTGCAATATTAAATAAATGAAAGAAATATTCGTCTTTACTGCTTCTAATAAGACAAAGACTATCATGTATCCACATCTTCTCAGGTTTCAATAACTCCTCGGAAAGGAACAATTCTGAAGACAATTTTAAAGTATCTACAGATGGAAACTCTAATCCTCGTGTAGAAGACAGATGACAGGAAGTGAACAAAACAAGAATTAATCCCAAACAATATCTCATAATAATAAATAAAATAAATATGGACTATCTAAACTTTAAACAGCCCATATTAATAATAATTTTTAATCAATTCTTCGACCAGACACAGTAATTTTTGTAGTATTGCCATTAGGTCTTTTAACAGTTATAGTTGCACACGTTTCACGTTCATAAAAATCATCACAATTGATTTCGGTATTCTCAGGATCAGCGGTTGCTATAAACTCTAAATCACTTAAAACAAGTAAAGAGCTTGAGGATCCAACAGATTGTACGACAATAGAGGAAATTGACACTACACATACAAAAGCCATAAAAAATAAAAGTTTCCTTTTCATAATTATATAGTATTTTAATTAATATTATTCAAATGTACAAAAAAACAGCACATAATATTTTACGCCACATGTAATTTAATCATTTATAACAATAGAGCACGTTTGTCACGGGACATTTTAATTGATAGAATATTTATTGTTATCATTCATTATTCACAATTAATGCGTATCTTTGCACCCGAAAATAAAGATATACAGAGATTTAATGAAGACATTTGAAGAGCTTGGCGTTTCTCCGGAGATACGTAAAGCTATTGAAGAGATGGGATACGAGAATCCCATGCCGGTACAGGAGGAAGTGATTCCATACCTATTAGGAGAGAATAATGATGTAGTAGCTCTTGCACAGACAGGGACGGGTAAGACCGCAGCGTTTGGCTTGCCCCTCATCCAGAAAATTAACGTAAAAAACAGAATACCTCAATCACTCGTTCTTTGCCCCACACGCGAGCTTTGCCTCCAGATAGCAGGCGACCTGAACGACTATTCCAAATACATCGACGGGCTGAAAGTATTGCCCGTATACGGCGGTTCATCCATCGACAGCCAGATACGCAGCCTGAAACGGGGTGTGCATATCATTGTTGCCACACCGGGGCGACTCCTCGACTTGATGGAACGCAAAACGGTATCTCTTGCCACTGTCACAAACGTAGTGATGGACGAAGCGGACGAAATGCTCAATATGGGCTTTACGGACAGTATCAATGCCATCCTGGCAGATGTTCCGCAAGAACGTAACACACTGCTTTTCTCGGCCACTATGAGCCCGGAAATAGCCCGTATTTCGAAGAACTACCTTCACAATGCAAAAGAGATCACCATCGGACGCAAGAACGAAAGTACGAGCAACGTGAAGCATGTGGTCTATACCGTACATGCAAAAGATAAATACGCCGCCCTGAAACGCATCGTAGACTATTATCCGCAGATTTACGGTATCATCTTCTGCCGTACCCGCAAAGAGACACAGGAGATTGCCGATAAACTGATGCAGGAAGGTTATAACGCTGACTCGTTGCACGGAGAACTCTCACAGGCACAGCGTGACACGGTGATGCAGAAGTTCCGCATCCGCAACATCCAAATTCTGGTAGCCACCGATGTAGCCGCACGCGGACTGGACGTAGACGACCTGACACACGTCATCAACTACGGATTGCCGGACGATACGGAAAGTTATACGCACCGTAGCGGACGTACAGGACGTGCCGGAAAGACAGGTACATCCATCGCCATCATCAATTTGCGTGAAAAAGGAAAGATGCGCGAAATAGAACGCATCATCGGTAAGAAATTCATTGCCGGTGAAATGCCTACCGGTAAGCAGATCTGCGAGAAACAGCTTCTCAAAGTGATAGACGATCTTGAAAAAGTAAAGGTAAACGAGGAGGATATCAATGATTTCATGCCTGAGATTTACCGTAAACTGGAGTGGCTGAGTAAAGAAGACCTCATCAAGCGCATGGTATCGCATGAATTCAACCGGTTTGTCGACTATTATCGCAACCGCGAAGAAATAGAGGTGCCGACCGATAGCCGCAGCGAACGCGCCGGAAAAAGCCGTGAAGGAAAAAGCAGCCGCCAGGCAGAACCGGGTTACACCCGCCTTTTCATCAATCTGGGTAAGATGGATAACTTCTTCCCTCACGAACTGATCACCTTGCTCAACAATAACACACGAGGAAGAGTAGAATTGGGACGCATCGACCTGATGAAAAATTTCTCGTTCTTCGAAGTGGAAGAGAAACAAGCACAAAACGTCGTAAAGGCGCTGAACCGGACAAACTGGAACGGACGTAAAGTCACAGTAGAGGTAGCCGGAGAAGAGGCATCTACAGAGCACAAAGGACGTGGAAAGCGGAATGAAGGTAACGATCAGGGTGGCAGAGGAAGAAGCAGCGCTCCATCTGCCGACCGCAAAGAGAGAGGCAAAGGCAGCAAAGACAGCAAACAAGCCGACAGCCGGAAAGGCAAAAAGCCAAGCCGTGAGGAACGAGGATATTCCGCAGCCCGCGGCCCCAAAGGCAAAGATGAATGGAAACAGTTCTTTAAAGATGCCGAACCCGACTTCAGCGAAGAAGGATGGGCAAGAAGAAAGCCTAAAAAGAGCTAAATACAAAAGGACAGGGAAAACGGCTGACGGACTTACAAAAGGATTCAAATAGCCGTTTCTGACCAACCTTCCCTCTTTATAAGATCACTCTTTCAGAGAGATCCCGAACGAAAGCCCGGCGCTTCATCCCACTCAGCTACCGTCTGAGTGAGACGGAGAGCCGGGCTTTCCCGTTCCGACAAGCAAGCTCCCGGATGAAATGCTTACTGCATTTACCCCAAAAGGTTACTGCATCGGGAGCAAATGCCTGCTACATCGGAAGAAGAGACCCACTCTATCGGTACATTCTTCATAAAAGCTCCCGTTTCCGAGTCGGTTGGTATCCGAAGAGGAGCACGAACGAACTATCAAAAAGGCACTATATTTTTATCCGAAAGGTCTATTTGCTCACAGATCACCGCTTATAGCAAAAATCAGAAAGGAAACAGAAGAATTCTCAAGCATCGGATCCTTTCCCTGATGCAAAATCCAGCCATTTTTATTACCTCCACAGGAGAGAGGGCCGAAATAAACGATTCTGAATGGGTCGGAAAAGCAAAAAGTCAAAATGACAACATCCACCGCAGAGCAACAAAGAGTAAACCTGACCTATGGGTAACGAATGATATTTATCTGCGGAAAGCTGTGGAATCCGCAGTGAACACGAGTTGCGATCCCCCATAGTAAAAATCCTTCCCCTCTTTATTATTGTCTTTAAAAGTGCTACCTTTGCGTGAATTTAAAAAAACAGGTAATAGTTTTCGGGTATGAACAAATTGAATGGTTTCCTTTACGGTTTGCTGTCGTCGGCCTCTTTCGGCCTTATTCCTCTTTTCACGATCCCTGCCATGCGTGAAGGAATGAACTTCGAGTCCATTCTGTTCTACCGGTTCCTGTTTGCCTGCTTGGCATTGGGATGCATCCTATTGCTAGACAAGCAGTCTTTCCATATCAAGCGGAAAGAGATCCCGTCATTAATGTTACTTGCTTTTCTGTATCTGATGTCCGCAGTCTTTCTGTTCTGGGGATATAAATTTATGGCAAGCGGCGTAGCCACCACCATTCATTTCATGTATCCGGTATTGACCACTCTGATCATGATGATCTTCTTCCGCGAAAGGAAATCGACGTGGCGTTTCTTTGCTATCGCCCTCGCAGTGGTCGGTGTCTCCTGCCTCTCTTATGGCGACAGTTCGGGAGGAATTACCGCCCTCGGATTGTTTATCGTCCTCCTGTCGGCTTTGGGATATGCACTTTATCTGGTTACGGTCAGCCAGCTCAAAATCGGACAGATGAAGGGATTACGGCTTACTTTCTATGTTTTCCTGTTCGGCACGCTCTTATTGCTGGCAGGCATAGGTACTACTACAGGCATACAAACCATCCCTGACTGGCACACGGGTGGAAACCTTGTACTCCTGGCACTGATCCCGACAGTGGTCTCCAACCTGGCATTGGTACGGGCGGTAAAAAGCATCGGCTCCACGCTCACTTCCGTACTTGGAGCCATGGAGCCGGTGACAGCTGTTTGTGTAGGTATCTTTATATTCGGCGAACCCTTTACCCAAAGCATCGGGATCGGTATTCTGCTGATTATTTCGGCAGTAATCGTTATTATACTGAAACGTTAGGAGGTATGTCGAAACCGTACCCTGCGTTATTCTGCGGTAAGTGATGCCCTCACCCCTCTATTTTCAGTTCTTGTATCAGATGGCTTGCTTTACCAAACTTCTCGATAATAAAGAGCATATAACGCACATCGACTCCAATGCAGCGTTGCACATCGGGCTCGAAAACAATATCACTGCTCATGGCTTCCCAGTTTCCATCGAACGCCAATCCCAACAATTCGCCTTTGCCATTGAACATGGCGCTGCCGGAGTTTCCACCTGTGATGTCGTTGTTTGAGATAAAGCAGACATTCATGTCTCCCTTCGTATCGGCATAACGCCCGAAATCACCCGATGACAGCAGGGACAGCACCTCGGGTTGCACGGCAAAGTCGGGATCGCCGCTGTGCTCTTTTACCTTCTCGAAAATACCCTTCACCGTAGTGTAATAGCCATAATCAGCCCCATCGTAAGGTGAATAACTGCCAATGGTACCGAAACTCAACCGCATGGTAGAATTGGCATCGGGATAGAAATTACGGTCGGCATACATCCGTCTCATGGCAGCATTGAACTCACGTTCGTCCTTCTCTATATTGTCGGAAGCCTCAGCCATCTGACTACGCATATCGAAGAGTTTTACAATGAGATCGATGCCCAGCGAGACAGCAGGATCATCGATCATGTGGAAAGTTGTGTCACGCTCCAGAAAACGCTTCAAACCGCGGGGGGAGGTAAGTTCCGAATGAGCATACAACGTGTCGACATACATCTGTTCATTGCCTCCGTAAAGTGTATCTATGGTCTGATAAAGATCGGGCAGATAAGCCTTATCCACTTTGCTCCGATACTCCTTCAGCATGGCCACAAACACCTCCTTATCGATGGAAACGTCATAATTTGCATACTTATCGAGTAATTTCTGGAGCTGGGCCACGACCTGCTTCTGTTCCGCCTCAAAATCAAAATTGAGGATAGTCAACGCAAATTGCACTAGTTCGGGACCATTGATAAATGACTCCCCGAAATAAGACATCGCCCGGTTCACCTCCTTGCGGTCCTTATAATTCAGTTCGAGCGACGACATCAGATGCAACAGTTTCTCACGTTCTGCCGGAGTCTTCTGAATCCACTGCCGGAGTGCTTCTTCCGCCTGCCGTTTCTTGTCAAGCACCTTCAGCTTGCGTATCGCTTTATTGGTTCCGATGCTGTTTTTCCAGTAATTGGAACTTTCATCATATTTTGACGCATACTTGATACGGATGGAATCCCTGCGATCCATCTCACGTTTCCAAATGGCCTGTTTCACTCCGCGGACATCGATCATAGCCTGGTTCATGCCGTTCATCATCTCTTCGATGCCAAACGAAGAAAGATAACGTTCCGTGCTACCGGGATAACCCAGAGTCATGCAGAATGAACCTTCTTTGTATCCATCCAATGTGATGGGAGCCACGTATTCGGGGCGATAGGGCACGTTGTCGGGTGAATAGTCGGCAGGACGGTTATCTTTACCGGCATAGATACGAAAGACGCAGAAATCGCCAGTATGACGGGGCCACATCCAATTGTCCGTATCCCAACCGAACTTACCGATGGAAGACGGTGGAGCAAACACCAGGCGTACATCGTTGAAATCGCGGTAAACAGAAAGCCAAAACTCATTGCCACCGTAATACGCATCCACAATGCCGACCAGTGTAGAGTCCTTTTTAGTGACTTCATCTCCCAGCAACACCATCATCGAATCGATGGCCAGGCTGCGTTCGGATTCGGTCATACCGGGTGTCGTAGCTTTCAGTACCCGCCGGGTTACGTTTTCCGTACGAAGCAGAAACCGGACATACAGCTCGGGATTGGGCAATTCTTCCTCCCGGCTATGTGCCGTGAACCCGTCTTTCAAATAATCATGATCCACCGAACTGTGTTGCTGTATGCTGCTGAATCCGCAATGGTGATTGGTAAACACCAAGCCATCTTCGGAGACGACTACTCCCGAACAGAATCCTCCGAAACTGACCACAGCGTCTTTCAGAGACGGGTGCCTGGTGCTATAAAGTTGGTCGGCAGGCATCTGCAAACCCAACTCTTTCATCGTCTTACGGGTTTCTTTATTCAAATTGCCAAGCATCCACATACCTTCATCGGCATGCATCGAAACCGGATAGAGTAAAAGCAATGCCAGAAACAGAGCCTCCCCCCACCTCTTTCCGTTGCGGAAAGAGGTAATCACTTTCATTTTATTCATTTATATAAATCATGTTTATTCATCTTCTTTTCTCTGGCGACACGCTTACCGTCACTCTTCAACAATCAGCCGAAGTTTCTTCGCCCCTACCCGCGCCTGAAGCCATGCACTGATTTTCGCTTTTTCCTCGTTCTTCGGATGACGGGTGAATTTCAATACGGCAAGCGCTATGGTATCCGTTTTCATCGAATCAACCGTTGTCTCGATGGTATGCGAAATAGACAAAGCCGTCACCGACGGATAGAGTACTTTCAGTTCCGGGATAATTTTCCGGCTCATTTCATCGTAAGACTTATACCGTTCGAGGCTTTGCTGGAGCGTGGCTATCTTGACTTGCTGTTCCTGCAGGCGTTGTTCACTGTTTTTATAGAAGTCTTCCATAACCATGGCACGGATAGACGACATATCCATCGCTTCATTATTGTTCATCCCCTGCAGAACGATCAGTTTCGTATTCTCCAGTTTATAATCTTTCATCTTGCTGCGGGCAATGGCAATGGAAGCTTCCGGCACCTCCGGACCAATCAACACAACCCGGATTTCGCATGAATCTCCTTCATAATGAATCTTCTTATTCAAGACCTGGGTATTGTCGAAGTTGAGCTGTTCGGAAACGAAACGATTCGCCGCCGCTTCGAAGAAGGTGCTTCGGATAATTCCCATAGTCAGGTAAATAGCCGGACACATGGTCAGGATTACGATCAATACGATGTATTTCCGCACTTTCTTTTCCCGGTTCTTATCCACAAACTCTTTCCGCTGGAAATGCATCAGCCTCACACCGATAAACGTAGCCAGACTGATAAATACGGAATTGATGAAATAGAGGTAGAACGCGCCCAGAAAATAGATCAGATTGCCCGAAGCCAATCCGTAACCGGCCGTACAGAGAGGAGGCATCAGCGCAGTGGCAATGGCAACTCCCGGAATTACATTTCCTTTCTCCTTGGTAGAGAGGGCAACCACTCCGGCAAGTCCGCCGAAAAGTGCGATGAAAACGTCATAAATGGTCGGTGACGTACGCGCCAGCAGTTCCGACTGCGCCTCAGCGATGGGAGTGAAAAGAAAGAAAACAGTTGCCGTCGTGACACTGAATGCAGTTGTAATCAGGAAGCTCTTCAGGGAACGCTTCATCAACTCGAAATCGTTCATACCGACAGACAGCCCCACCCCCATAATCGGGCCCATCAACGGAGAAATCAACATGGCACCGATAATCACGGCCGTCGAGTTGACATTCAGTCCGAGTGAAGCCATGAAAATGGCAAAAATCAGAATCCAGAGATTAGCTCCTTTAAACTCAACTCCCTTGCGGATAGAGTCGACGGTTGCCAGTTCATTGTCCTTATCCTTTCTCAGATCGAGATACTCTCTCAGAAACGCCTTAATGGCAAAAATGTTTCGGTTGTCTGCCTTCATAACTATTTCTTCTTTATAATTCGGTTAATCACAGGAATCTGGCTCAGCGGTAAGTCTTTCCGAACAACATAAGCCATAAATATCAGCAACAATACAGTACGGAAAGCCAGACGGAGCACGATATTCTCAATGGGAACCCACTCTCCGATCACATAAAGCACTGCTGTAAACAGCACATACGTACCAAGGTGTTTCAGGTCATAGTGAATGGGATATTTCTTCTGCCCGATCCAATAAGAAAGGATCGTAATCACAGCGTATCCGGCCACCGAAGCCCATGCCGAAGCCACAAATCCGTAAGTGGGGACAAGCATCACATTCATTCCTACAATGATGACACATCCAACAATGGAAAAGTATGCTCCCCAACGGGTTTCATCTATCAGCTTATACCAGAACGAAAGATTGAAATAGATACCTTTGAATATTTCCGCTCCGATCACGATGGCGACAACGCTCAGTCCCGCCCAATAATCAGGTGCCACCATATAACGCAAAAGATCCAGGTAAAACATTACCACCAGAAAAGCGAACATCGCAAAAATAAGGAAATACTTCATCGCCTGTGCATACATCCGGCGGTTATCCCCTTCCTTTTGTTTGCCGAACACAAAAGGCTCGTAGGCATAGCGGAAAGCTTGGGTGAACATGGCCATTACCATGGCAATCTTGGTGGCGGCCCCATAAATGCCGAGCTGCACCAATCCCTCCTGCCGGTCGGCAAAGAGAAAAGGATAGATAATCTTGTCTACCGTCTGATTCAGAATGCCTACCAACCCGAAAATCAATATCGGGAAAGAATAGATAAGCATCCGCTTCAACAACTGTTTATCAATCCTGTAAGCGAAACCGCGAAGTTCGGGAATCAGACAAAAGAGCTGCAGACAGGTTGTTATCAGATTGGAAACGAAGATATACCCCACCAAATAGGTCGGGTTATAGAACCAATCGACCCAAGCGGGAAAGTGTTCATGCAACCACGGACACAGCAACAGGAAGAACAAGTTCAGAACAATGTTGGCAATGATGGAGACAAACTTAATGGCAACAAACTTAATGGGCCGCTTCTTGAAACGCAGATAAGCAAACGGAATGCACAGAAAAGCATCGAGTGCCATCACTATAATCATCATTCCGATGAAATCGGGATGATCGCCATATTCCAGAAGATGAGAGACCGGTTGGAGAAACGTCAGGCAGAGAATAGCAAATATCAGTGAAATGCCCCCTACCGAAATCAGTGAATTGGCATATACTTTCACCGGATCTTCTTCCGACTTATTGGCAAAACGGAAGAAACCGGTCTCCATACCGAACGTCAAAAGTACCATAATCAACCCGGCCCAGGCATACACATTGGTAACCACTCCGTATCCGCCGGATGCAGCCGGCAGAACTGCGGTATATAAAGGCACCAACAGATAGTTCAGGAACCTGCCAACCATACTACTCAACCCATACAAGGCTGTATCTTTTACCAGGGATTTTAATCCGGCCATGTTATTTTTGTGATTAATAGTGTTTCCACTAATCATTAAACAGTGTTTTCTGACTATTGTAGAGACTGCGCCCCAAATGCTTATAGGCGAGTTCCGTCACCTCACGTCCGCGGGGAGTACGCTTCAGGAATCCCTCTTTGATCAGGAACGGTTCGTAGACCTCCTCAATCGTTCCGGCATCTTCGCCCAGTGCAGTGGCAATAGTCGTAAGCCCCACGGGACCACCCTTAAATTTATCAATAATAGTACAGAGAATCTTGTTGTCTATCTCGTCCAGTCCGTATTTATCGATATTTAGCGCCTCAAGCGCATAGTTGGCTATCTCCGTATCGATAGAACCGGACCCTTTCACTTGTGCAAAATCACGCACCCTGCGCAGCAGCGCATTGGCTATACGAGGTGTCCCGCGGCTGCGCGAAGCAATCTCACCCGCAGCCTGAGACGAACAGGGTACATCGAGTATGCCGGCCGAACGGCTGATAATGTTGCTCAGAATATCGTCATCGTAATATTCCAGATGCAAGTTAATACCGAACCGGGCACGCAGAGGTGCCGTCAGTAATCCGCTCCGGGTAGTGGCTCCCACCAATGTAAACGGGTTCAGATCAATCTGGATACTACGCGCCGAGGGGCCCTTGTCGATCATAATATCGATCCGGTAATCCTCCATGGCCGAATACAGATATTCCTCCACTACCGGTGAAAGGCGGTGGATCTCATCGATAAACAGCACGTCGTTAGGTTCGAGACTGGTTAAGACGCCGGCCAAATCACCCGGTTTGTCGAGTACCGGTCCGGAAGTTACCTTAAATCCTACTCCCAGTTCGTTGGCTATAATGTTCGATAAAGTGGTTTTACCCAATCCGGGGGGGCCGTGAAGCAATACATGGTCCAGTGCTTCTGCTCTCAAACGAGCTGCCTTGACAAAAATACGGAGATTATCTACCACTTTATCCTGTCCATTGAAGTCTTCGAAACTCAATGGCCGGAGGGCATTTTCAAAATCTCGCTCTCTGCTGGTCAGCTGATGATCACGTATATTAAAATCTTCTTCCATTCCTTTTTTATAAATAGGTAGCAAAGATATAGATTTCGCTACATAGTAAGGCAGAGTTTCACAGAGTTTTTCCTTTACGAAGTACGTTTAAGCTTTGTTTAGGCTAAGACAAGCCCAAAGGTTCCTCCGACAAATCTGCCGTTCTTTATTGTCTGACTCCGGACAGCTGATCTCTTTCGCTGCACCGGAACTTATATCCCGTACAAAGCTTTCCAACGGTTCTCTCCCGGAAGCAGTTCAAGCCAATGGTTCTTCTGTCGGACATTTTCATTACACACCGACCTCACTTCCGGTTCTGAAAGCCCATTTCTCCTCCGTTCAATGCGGATCATCGCCCCATATACAACTTCCGCTCCTCGTCCGTGAGCTTCTCTATGGAATAACGCAGCATAGTGCGGGGCATCACTTTGCTATATTTATCCAGAAACTGCAACAGCAGGGTCTTGTCCCGCTTTCCCATTTCACGCAGCATCCAGCCTATAGCCTTCCGCATCAAGTCATGTTTGTGTTGCAGCAACAATTCCGAAAGACGGAGAATATCGATGAAATCGTTATTCCGGATGAAGGTAACCGTAGATACGACAGCAATACGCTGATCCCACAGCAGAGTACTTTCCGCCAGCCGATAAAGATCATCACGCGACTTATCCTTTAGGTATTCACCCACAATATAAGGTGCCGACAGGTCCACAAGGTCCCAATTATTTATGCGCTCCGTCTGCGACAGATAAAAACGGTAGATCGCTTCCCGCTCCTCTCCACCGCTTTTCTTAAATCGCTCCACCATCATCAGTAATGCACACAAACGACATTCATGCCATTCGGATTGTAAAAGCTCCGCCATCACCTCAAAAGGCGCGTTCTTATACTTCTTCGCTACAAGCCGGGTTACAGGAACCACTATTCCAAGAAACCGGTCGCCTTCACCATATTGCCCCTTGCCGGTTTTAAAGAATCCGGGAAGATATTCCCTTTTTACCGGATCAATATAAGTCTCCAGTTCTTTTTGAATTTCTATCGCTTTCATCGGGATATTTGAGTCTACAAAGTTATATACGGACAAAAATAGTCAAAAAAGCCGCAATGAGTGGAAACATATTCTTAATTTTGCAGGAAAATTAACGGGCATATTTATGGTTTTAAATTACATCTGGATCGCATTCTTCGTGATTGCTTTCGTAGTTGCCGTCTGCAAACTTTTGTTCTTCGGCGATACCCAAATATTCACAGAGATCATCAACTCCACCTTCGATTCATCTAAAACGGCATTCGAAATCTCTCTCGGCCTGACAGGTGTGCTGTCGCTTTGGCTCGGTGTAATGAAGATTGGCGAGAACAGCGGCCTGATTAATGCCCTTTCACGCTGGCTGAGTCCGGTCTTCTGCCGCTTGTTTCCGGACATTCCGAAAGGACATCCGGTCATGGGATCTATTTTCATGAATATGTCCGCCAATATGCTGGGGCTTGACAATGCTGCCACTCCCATGGGACTGAAAGCTATGAAGGAACTGCAAGAACTGAATCCGAAAAAAGACACAGCCAGCAACCCGATGATTATGTTCCTGGTGATTAACACTTCGGGACTGATCATTATCCCGATCAGCATCATGGTATACCGGGCTCAAATGGGAGCGGCCCAACCTACAGACATCTTCATCCCTATCCTGCTAAGCACCTTCATCTCTACACTCGTAGGAGTCATTGCCGTCAGCATCTCCCAACGCATCAACCTGATAAACAAAGCTATATTGACACTAATGGGTTGCCTGAGCCTTTTCTTCGGCGGAATTATCTATCTGACAACTACACTTTCCCGTGAAGAGATGGGAGTTTATTCCACTCTGATTGCTAATGTAATCTTATTCTCGGTCATTTTACTGTTCATTATAGCAGGTATCCGGAAAAAAATCAATGTGTACGACTCCTTTGTCGAAGGAGCCAAAGAGGGATTCACCACTGCGGTCCGGATCATCCCCTATCTGGTGGCTTTTCTCGTTGGAATCGCTGTTTTCCGCACCTCGGGTGCCATGGATATACTGGTCGGCGGCATTGGGGCAATCGTAGAATTTTGCGGACTGGACACCGGCTTTGTGGGAGCACTGCCAACGGCCTTAATGAAGTCACTGAGCGGCAGCGGTGCCAATGGCCTGATGATCGACACCATGAAACAGTTTGGACCCGATTCATTCGTCGGACGTGTCAGTTGTGTCGTTCGCGGTGCATCGGACACCACCTTCTATATTTTAGCAGTATATTTTGGAAGCGTAGGCATCACGAAAACACGTAATGCGGTCACGTGCGGACTGATTGCCGACTTTGCCGGAATTATTGCAGCCATTTTAATCAGTTACTTATTTTTCTTTTAAAAGAGCCGAATATATTAACCGGACAAATTATGATTATGGAAAAAAAAACCACTACCATCCGTCTTATCTATCCCCAGTGGCAAGGGGGTGTGATAGCTCACTGGATACCGGATATTCCGGCAGAAGATGCCTCAAGAGGCTATTATCTGGGAGCACAGTTTCTAAACATGTTGGCACCCGAAAACACTCACCGTACAATTGAAGTGCCGGTTTCTATGGACATAAACGACCGGGCGACAGAAAACGGCATTTGTTCATACCGGGTTATATTGCAACAGACCCAGTCGGCACTCCATTCTTTGCAGGAAAACAATCCGGATAAGATAGTTACACTCGGCGGCGAATGCTCGGTAAGTGTTGTCCCATTTACCTACCTGGCCGAGAAATACCCTGATGATTTGGCCATTGTCTGGATAGATGCACATCCCGACATAACCCTCCCCTATGACGAATACCAAGGATATCATGCCATGGCATTGACTGCTTGCTTAGGAATGGGTGACAAAGAGATTATAAGCCTTTTGCCAGGAAAAGTCAAAGCATCCAATGCTCTCGTGGTAGGTCTACGTTCCTGGGATGCAGGAATGAAAGAACGTCAACAAGAATTAGGAATCCAAGGGCTATCTCCGGCAGAAGTCCGTAACGACAGTTCGGCAGTACTGGGATGGTTGAAAAGTACCGGAGTGTCTAAAGTAGTCATTCACTTAGATTTAGATGTTTTAGATCCGGCAGAGATCATTGCCGGTGTAGGTGTCGAACCGGACGGGATGAAAATAAATGAAGTGGTAAGGGTAATCAATGATATTGCTTCCGGATATGATTTAGTAGGACTTACCATAGCGGAACCGATGCCCCGAACGGCAATCAAACTGAGGAACCTGCTCCATCAGTTGCCACTCCTGAGATAGAAACAATCTCCGGCGTTTGACGTACAAAAAAAAGAATTGTATCTTTGTATTACAAAAAAGAAATACTTTTTTTAAAGTACATCGGAAGCATGGTAACTCTCCCGAAAACTGCGTATTCCGATCATTATTAAAAATCAAATAATATGGCTGTAACTTATCAGACAGAGGGTATCAAAATGCCCGATATCAAAAAACGTGAGACTACCGAATGGATCAAAGCCGTAGCCGCCACTTATGAAAAAAGAATCGGTGAAATCGCCTATATTTTCTGTTCGGACGAAAAAATATTGGAAGTGAACCGCCAATATCTTCAACACGATTACTATACAGATATCATCACTTTTGACTATTGCGAGGGCAATCGTCTTTCAGGTGATTTATTCATTAGCCTGGAAACAGTGAAGACTAACTCGGAACAGTTCAACACTCCTTATGAAGAAGAACTCCACCGGACAATTATTCACGGTATACTCCACCTTTGCGGAATCAACGACAAGGGTCCTGGAGAACGTGAAATTATGGAAGCTGCAGAGAATAAGGCACTAGCTATAAGAAAGCAGTAATTCTCCCTCAAATAAAAGATGGGATAGGAATCATGCATGGCAATCATTCCATCCCATCTTTATAGTTAAATATAGAGCCTGTCAGAAATTAATTCTTCTCCTTTGGGACCGATTGGGCACGGACTGCATAAAACCGTGTTACGAACTGGCTTCGCAGACCAAAGAAACGGATAAGAAGAAGACAAGACAGCCCATTGTTTAGGTTATTTTCCAAACGCAGATTTCGACAAAGGAATATAAACAGAGAACTGCCAGTTTGAGAAACGGCTATCCTTAAAAGGCGAAATCTTATTATTCTTCACCAGCCCTTGTTTATAAGAAAAGGCAAGTTCGGCAAAGCCCAAATTATAACCGACTTTAGCCAATACCGGAATATCAAATGTTTTTGTTTCCCAAATATAATAGGTTGGTTGTAGCCCTACACCTATATGGAGTCCTTTCACAATTCGGTAATTACATGTTCCAGCCAATGATAAAGATAGATTTTGCCGATCGCCGGACGCCTCACCATATGCCGTATTATTATCTGTAGACAGATAATTGATTTTATAATCACTTTTACTATATCCGAACAATGCGTCCACATCATAAAAGAAACGTCCTTTCCGGGGAACTAAACGAAAACGATACCCAGCCTCCATAACAACTTTCTGATCTAAAGAAGAGTTGTTTTTATCAACTGCCAAATCACCATATATACTTGGAGTATGAGACGAAATATGTCCTCTTCCTATCCCCACAATGATACCACTTCCTTTTGATGCCTGTTGTCCGAAGACAGCCACAGGCAAAGATAAGAACAATAATAAAATTAATTTTTTCATAATCTGTAATTGGTTTCTATTTAACGATTTGATCTGTATCCACTGTTAATCGATATTCTCCCTCAATTCCTTGATAACGTATTTTCATATCATAACCATAACAACGAGTACCGGATGGGGCATTACGATCTACTGCATCAAAAGTAACCACCCCCTTACCGCGTTTAGTAGACGTCACTGGGAATATGGTTTTATAACCAGATGCATATGTCAATGTACCTATTAAAGTTGCTTCTGAACGATATTTTTCCATTCTCCCATAGCCGCAGACTTATTAAAATGTATATTCACAGTTGTAGCGTAAATTCCCCCTCATACTAACGGAGGTATCACCACACATTCGTCTATGATTATCTATATTATAAACCTTTGGAATTTGAAATATAAATGTCAAAACTACCAGAATGCCTATCCAAAAAGATAGAAAAAGAAGTACCTGTTATAATATCATCAAAAACAGTCTGCCCCGTTTCAGAATCCACAACTCGTATCTTCGTGTTTTTCAATGAAGAACTAAAACTTAAGAATAGCTGATCCTCTTCAATATAACCGCAAACAACAGGTAAAATATCTCTTCGATTCTCTTCTGAAAAATGCGTGTTCGTATGCACATCATGCTTTTTCTTCATAACAGCCATAACTGCATGATCCATGCCATATACCTCTCTAGGTAATGCCAACAACTGTAGGAGTATAAGTCCTACAAATAGAATGATCTTTCTTAGTTTCATTGTCCTATCGTTTTTATTTTGACTGCAAAATTACCCCTTTTCTCCTTCTAAAAAGAAGAAACGAGATAACATTCACAAAATTATAAATAACAGATTTACAGACAGAAAGCAATCGACCATGATAACATTTAAACTTTATCTAGCTTCCACAAAGCTTCCAAAAGGACTTTATTCAATTAACTTCAGCCATTTTCTTCTTCAATCGTAAACGCCGCTGCGCCACAATCTGCCTACTTACATTACCAAAACAATAAGCTATGGTTTGATCGTCAAATTCAGAAAGTTTCAAACAACAATAAATACAGTCATCATCGGTTATTTTAGGATAGGTATCCTTAAGGTATCGGATATAATCATCATAAATATCAAATAACACACCTTTCAATTTCTCCTGTTCTTTGATAAGAAGAACTTTCGGATCCTTTTTCACTCCATCTTGTCCCGGCTTAGCCTGACTACTCAATTCTTGAATACGCTTAAAAATAGAAGTCTCTGTAAACAGACAGTTACGCAAGCGTGCTTTTTCATCAATGACACGGCACAATTCTGCCTGTTTCAAAGCTATTTCCTGTTCACGCTCCATGCCAGACAGCTTTAAAGCAGAGATTTGAGCCTCCAAACGTTCTATTTGTAATTGAGATAAAGCTGTTTGCTCATTTAAATGAGCTATATGCTGTTCGTACTGCAACTGGGCTATTCGACGTTGCCTATAAATACGTTGAAAAATGATAGCAATAACCAGCACAAACAAAACTCCTCCATAACAAAGCTGCTGAACTAAAAATCTACGGCTTTCCTTTTCTTTTGCTACCTTCGCTTCTGAATCATATTTATACGCCAAGCGTTCAATATCGGAGGCTTTGTTTAACGAAAAAATAGAGTCTATATTATCGCCATAATAGGACTGATATTCAAAAGCCCGCTCATAATTACCCCTAATCTTCTCAACCTCAGCCAAAGAATACGACGCTAATATCTTCCTTTTAAAATCAGCAATATCAAGTGTACGCTTTAAATAATATTCTGCAGAGTCTAACTCTTGTTTATCCAAATATAGTTCCCCAAATGTTAACCACAAACTATAGTAACTAATAGAGTCATTCTTCTCCGTCAGATAATTTCCGGCCAAACGAGCATACATAAATGCAGAGTCAACGTTTTCACAATTTAAGCTCATACGTTGGTATATATCACTCATAAAAATAGAATCTTTCAAAGCCAATGCTAACTCTAAGGCTTGATCGAGATAAAACAAAGCTTCCTTTTCTTTTCCTTCAACAACACGCACCCATCCCATATTCGAAAGAGAATACATTAATACTTTATGGTCATTCAGTAAAGAATCACATTGATAAGAGCGATAAAACGCATCAAACGCTTTCTGATAAAGAGATTGATGTAAATAAATCGATCCCATATCTTCATATAGCATTCCTTTCAGTTTTAATTCCTCCCCGGTATTTCCTTCAACTCCCTGCAGAGCAGTAAAGCAACTCTTCAAAGCCTGTTCAGTCATATTCATTTTTTTTTGAATCCGGCCTTTATAAAGCCAAGCTTTAGCCCAATTGACACCATCTTTTTTAACATAATAATCTAATGCAGTATCAATCAAAGAGTCACATGGAAGAAGAGAAAGCATATTTTTATCAGTAGCCTGCGTGAACAGTAAGCTAAAGTATGCCCTGTCACCCGCTGAATAAGTAGAAACATCAAGTTTACGAAGATAAGCCAACGTACGTTCAGGAGATATCTCCATCAAAGAATCGGCATATCTCAAAGAATACGGATACGGTGACGAGGAACGTTGACAAGAAACTACTCCGCCCACTAAAAACAATAAAAAGATAAAACCGACAAATGTCTTATTCATAATTAAAATACTTTATGATGACAAACTTACGATTCTTTTCAGCCACTTCCAAATTTTTCAAAGGAAGACAACTGTCTATCTGTCATTCTGTATTTTCAAACCATTCTAAAACGCTCTATTTCCGACCAACCGGAAGACTCATTAAAAAAACTGCATTGACAATGCGGACCGGGTCGTCCGCAGCTATGTTTTCACCAATTCTTTGTGGAAAAAGAACCGTTTGGTTTGGAATGTAAGGACGAAAATGTAACTTTGCCATAACGAAAAACTTTATGCCTAAAGTTACATAAACTTTGGGTAATAACAAAGCCCGGGCTTGGGAAAGTCCGGGCTTTGCGCATAAAAAAGGTTGTGCCAACGTTTTGACACACCTCAAGTCTTCTTATTAATTCAATGAAATTGTATGATATCTAAAACAGATACCCTACTGAAAGTTGAAAGTTTGAATTACGTAAATCCATCTGCCGCTGAATTACCCTTATACTATGTGAATAGTTGAAAGACGCAGTAAAATGGTTAGAAATAACCGCTTTCAATCCTACAGCTCCACCAAAGTCCCAATGGCTCAACTCTTTAAGTGGAATGACAGACACACTGCTACTGCTTGCATCATCCACCTTATAATAGCCATCAAAAGGTTTCCATTGAGCTGGCACATAAGCTCCATAATTTTCATAGGAGTGATAGACATCCAACGAACAGTTTCCTGCATTAAAACCATAACTTCCATAAATACCAATAGAAGGTATCAAATCGAGTTTATCCCCTAACTGAAACTTATATCCCAGCTTTAGAGGGAGCTCCAGATAGTTCATCTTAAACGAGATGTGATTAAAAGCAGGACCAGCCTGGTATAAATCCACACGACCGGCATTAACGGTCAACTCTCTGTTAAGTTCGCCTCCTTTTTGTAGAAAAGACAAACCGGACATCAGCAACCATTTTTTACTAAAAGTAAAATCGACAACCAGGCCAATCTGTACCCCAGCGGAGTTTGCAGTACTCTCTGTTATCCTCTGACCTGAAACTATGCGAGAAGCAGTCATACCGGTTTCGATACCAAACTTCACTTGAGCCATACTGCTCATAGAAGCTACTAACATAATAAAAAAAACAAAATAAATCTTTTTCATATAACATAAAAAATTAATAAGTACCATTTGCCCAAGACAACTTACATGGCAAAGAATTATTGATATTACCTTTCGGGTAAGGTCTTTTATTCACCAGCTCCATTATCACATTATTCTTTGCATCCTTTTCAATAGTTTGATCAGTCCAGACATATGCTTTCCCTTCAATATTTCCGCCTAATCCACGCCCAATAGTCATGTTTACTTTACCTTTCGCTCCCAAAAACGAATAAATATATTCCGGTGAATTTGTCCAAACAGGATGACCACCTGCTCCTGCTACAACATATTGAAAATTACTCACACCAAATTTCAAATAAAAGTCTCTTGCAGGATCTTTTTTCCATCCATACCACATTTTCTTTTGCGCACCTAGATGTATTTCAAATTCTCTGCCAGACGTAGGTCTAAAATTAAAAACGGTTTTTTTCCCATCAAATGGACGTTCATTGAAACTATTAACAGGCCATTCTGCTTCCGGTTTTAAAGCTCTCGTAAACGGTTGAGCTGCTATTGAAGAATCATTTGCAAATAACAAAGAATCTTCGACACTCATTCTTTGATAAAAGTCAATGCGCTCCACTCTATTACCTACTACCACTTTATAACCTATACCTACAAGAAAAGACGCTCTTTCATCACCATCCGGCATATAAGCAGATAAATCTGATTTATCAACTTGATTAAAGACAAAATACTTTGAATATTTTTCTTTATACGCATTATATTTATTCCTAAAATCACTTTCATTCAAAGCATTAGCACCGATACTTTCCAATTCATCATCTGCAAGTTGAAGTAACTTTTGCATTGAAGTCAATCCCAATGAATCAGCAAAATGCAATTTTCCTGCAAGATCTCTCTCCTCAATATCTCGTAATGCTGCCAGATAATCCGCCTCTGAAGCAAATTTAAGAGCTAAGTTTGAAGCAGAACTAACATTATTACGAGTGGATGTAACCGGAACAATTTCATTATTATCTGTTATTTCCACTAATTGGATAGTATTAGAATTATCTAAACTAACCTTTTGATCCACAATTTGGTCATCTTGGCATGATGCACATAGCCAACCAGCCAATAGTAGCGTAAAGCTACTAACTTTCAATAAACTCTTCTCCATAATTGATATAAAATTAATTCAACGGCAAAGTTACCCCATCCCCCTCTAGTAAAAGAGAACAATGGATAACATCTGTAACATTGTAAAAGGCTGGTTTATAGAAAAAAAATAGTCTAGTGTGATAACATTCTTCGTCAATGTTCTAAAAACACAAAAAGAAGGATTTATTCAATCGGTTTCAGCTAAGGTTCCAGATATAATCATCATAAAATTTAAACAACACTTTCTTCAATCACTTTTGTTCTTTCAAAAGAAGCACTTTGGGATTCTTTTTTGTGATTCATCATCACCTCACTTCACTTGTTTGCTTAGTTCCCAAATATGATTAAAAATAGAAGCCTCCTTAAACAGACAATTACTCAAATATGCTTTCTCTTCAGTGAGGCAACGTAGCTCCGCTTACTTCAATTGACAATCTATCATTCTGTATTTTCAGACTCCCCTACATCCCCCAAATTCCGTCCAACCGGAAACAATACTAGAGAAAACGTCGGCATTTTGGATTACATAAATTCAAGAGGATAAGAATTTATATCTTTTTCAAACAAAAAGACAAAATAAAAAGCCAGAGAACGGATATTAGAAAGAAAAGAAAGAGATATATTCAACAAAAAGACATCTAATAGCATAAAGACTTCTAATGAATTTCAGAAAAAGAAAAGGTGTTTTTAACACTATTGAATAGCTTATTGAATGTAAAGTCCATCCTCTTTTAACAAAAACCTAACTTAGCGTTAATAAGATGTTAACTTCGTACTTGGAAAGAATTAAGATCTTATCAACAAAAAGTTGACTTCCCGAAGGTATGAAGTTAACTTCATTTGATCGCCTACACTCCAAAAGTCCCCCCAATTACTCATATTTTTAGCTATTAAGAGCATGCCATCTCAAATAAGGTTTTTTAAAACGTTCAAATCACAAACGTTTTGGCAGTAAATAAACCAAATTAAGATCTTATTGACAAATCAAATCATTGGTTTGTGATCCCTATAAACCCTTAAAACTTATTGCATAAAACCCGCAACTGGCAACTTTTTCGTAACTTTGCGCGGTTAAGAAATAAACATTGATTCAATGGATTTTAAGTACGACGTTATTGTAATTGGTGCCGGACATGCAGGCTGCGAAGCAGCAGCAGCGGCAGCAAACTTAGGCTCAAAAACCTGCTTGATCACTATGGATATGAACAAGGTAGCGCAAATGAGCTGTAACCCCGCCGTAGGAGGGATTGCTAAAGGACAAATTGTACGTGAGATAGACGCTTTAGGCGGATATATGGGATTGGTAACAGATCAGACAGCTATCCAGTTCCGCATACTAAACCGCTCGAAAGGACCAGCCATGTGGAGTCCCCGCGCCCAATGTGACCGAAACAAGTTTATCTGGGCCTGGCGCGAAATATTAGAAAATATCCCGAACCTTCATATCTGGCAAGATACTGTAAAGGAAATCATCGTTGAAAACGGTGAAGTTGTGGGATTAAAAACATTTTGGGATGTGACGTTTCACGCCAGATGTATTGTATTAACAGCAGGAACCTTCTTGAACGGATTGATGCATGTAGGAAAAACTCAACTCCCGGGTGGACGCATGGCAGAACCGGCATCGTATAAATTAACCGAATCCATCGCAAAACATGGCATTGAGTACGGTCGGATGAAAACCGGAACCCCCGTACGGATTGACGGAAGAAGTGTACACTATGAGCTGATGGATACCCAAGATGGAGAATGTGACTTTCACAAGTTTTCATTCATGAATACCAGCGTGCGTCACCTTAAGCAATTGCAATGCTGGACATGCTTTACTAATGAAGAAGCACATAATGTTCTTCGTAACGGATTAGCGGATTCTCCCCTTTTCAACGGACAAATACAAAGTATCGGCCCGCGCTATTGCCCTAGCATCGAAACGAAGATCGTCACCTTCCCCGACAAAGAGCAACACCAGCTATTCCTTGAACCGGAAGGAGAAACCACACAAGAATTATACCTGAATGGATTCTCTTCTTCATTGCCAATGGAGATCCAAATAGAAGCACTAAAAAAGATCCCTGCTTTTAAAGACCTGGTGATTTATCGTCCGGGATATGCCATCGAATACGATTATTTCGATCCAACGCAACTAAAACATACGCTGGAATCGAAGAAAATCAAAAACCTCTTCTTCGCCGGACAAGTAAATGGTACTACCGGATATGAAGAAGCAGGAGGACAAGGTATCATTGCAGGTATCAATGCTCACATCAACTGCCACGGTGGAGAACCTTTCACTTTAGCAAGAGACGAGGCATATATCGGCGTATTAATAGACGACTTGGTGACCAAAGGGGTAGATGAGCCTTATCGTATGTTTACTTCACGAGCAGAATATCGTATTCTACTTCGTATGGATGATGCGGACATGCGACTTACAGAAAGAGCCTATAAACTGGGATTAGTAAAAGAAGACCGCTATGCTCTATTAAAGAGTAAAAGAGAAGCAGTCGAAAATATCGTAAACTTTACCCGCAATTATTCGATCAAGGCAGCATTAATAAACGATGCACTTGAGAATTTAGGAACGACTCCCCTGCGTCAAGGATGCAAACTGATCGACTTGATTAACCGTCCACAGATTACAATAGAAAATATCTCCGAATATGTACCGGCATTTAAACGGGAACTGGATAAAATCACAGATGAACGAAAAGAAGAGATTCTGGAGGCCGCTGAGATTTTAATCAAATATGAAGGCTATATTGGACGGGAAAGAATTATAGCAGACAAACTGGCACGATTGGAAAGTATTAAAATAAAAGGTAAGTTCGACTATGACAGCCTTCAATCACTTTCGACCGAAGCCCGGCAAAAACTGAAGAAGATCGACCCCGAAACAATAGCCCAGGCAAGCCGCATCCCCGGCGTGTCGCCAAGCGACATCAATGTATTATTAGTGCTTTCGGGACGATAGACTGCTGCGTTTCACGTGAAACAAAACATTTAAAGAAACAACATAAAAGAATGATTATGAGCAAAGAAAAGCTTATCAAAAGCATCCGTGAGATACCCGATTTTCCAATCCCCGGAATCCTGTTCTACGATGTAACCACACTATTCAAAGATTCGGAACGTCTTCAGGAACTTTCGGATATTATGTACGAAATGTACAAGGATAAAGGAATCACCAAGGTAGTAGGCATCGAATCGAGAGGCTTCATTATGGGACCGATTCTTGCCACCCGCTTAGGCGCAGGATTTATCCCCATCCGTAAACCCGGCAAACTCCCTGCCGAAACAATGGAAGAAAGCTACGATAAAGAATATGGCAAAGACACCGTGCAGATACACAAAGATGCATTGAACGAGAACGACGTCGTATTGCTGCACGATGACTTACTGGCTACCGGAGGTACTATGAAAGCCGCCTGCAACCTCGTAAAAAAGCTCCATCCGAAAAAGGTATACGTAAACTTCATCATTGAGTTAAAGGAACTGAACGGAAAACAAGTATTTGAAAACGACCAAGACGTAGATATACAATCAGTATTGTCGTTATAAATAAAATGAATATATTTGCAGGGCATAGCGATAATCGCTATGCCCTTTTTTCATGGATACAAATCAAGAACTTAAAACCAGCGAATATCTAAAAGGAATTGTTTCAAATCTTCCTGAGAAGCCCGGCATTTATCAATATCTGAATGCAGAGGGAACTATCATCTATGTAGGGAAAGCCAAAAACCTGAAGCGGAGAGTCTACTCCTATTTCAGCAAAGAGCATCAACCCGGAAAAACCCGGGTATTGGTAAGTAAGATCGCAGACATACGTTATATCGTGGTAAACTCAGAAGAAGATGCACTACTGCTTGAGAACAACCTAATCAAAAAATATAAGCCGCGTTACAATGTCTTGCTAAAAGACGACAAAACCTATCCGTCCATCTGCGTACAAAACGAATATTTTCCAAGAGTATTCAAGACCAGGCGTATTATCAGAAACGGCTCTTCGTACTATGGACCGTACAGCCATAGCCCATCCATGCACGCAGTGCTCGATTTAATAAAACACTTATACCCTCTGCGTACATGCAACCTCAACCTCTCACCGGAGAATATCCGTGCGGGAAAGTTCAATGTATGCCTTGAATATCACATAAAGAACTGCGCCGGCCCGTGTATCGGCCTGCAATCACAGGAAGAATATCTAAAAAATATTGCCGAGATAAAAGAGATCCTGAAAGGGAATACCCAGGAGATAAGCAGATTGTTATACGAGCGCATGCAGGACCTTGCCGCAGAAATGAAATTCGAAGAAGCGCAAAAGGTGAAAGAAAAGTATGCATTAATCGAAAATTATCGTTCAAAGTCCGAGGTTGTCAGCTCCGTATTACACAATATAGATGTATTTTCCATCGAAGAAGACGGCGAAAAGTCAGCCTTCATCAACTATCTGCATATCACAAACGGAGCCATTAACCAAGCTTTCACTTTCGAATACAAGAAGAAACTGAATGAAACAAAAGAGGAATTGCTGACACTGGGAATTATAGAAATGCGGGAACGCTACAAGAGCGCTTCACGCGAAATCATCGTCCCGTTTGACATCGAGATAGAACTGAATGATGTCACTTTCACCATTCCTCAACGAGGAGACAAAAAGAAGCTGTTGGAATTGTCTCTACTCAACGTGAAACAGTACAAAGCAGACAGGATGAAGCAAGCCGAAAAGTTGAATCCGGAACAGCGTAGCATGCGCCTGATGAAAGAGATTCAACAGGAATTACACTTGGACAGACTGCCTATGCAGATAGAATGTTTTGATAACTCAAACATCCAGGGAACAGATGCGGTAGCAGCTTGTGTTGTTTTTAAAAAGGCGAAACCATCGAAAAGCGATTATCGGAAATACAACATCAAAACGGTTGTGGGCGCTGATGATTATGCCTCAATGAAAGAGGTCGTCAGGAGGCGTTATCAGCGCGCTATAGAAGAGGAATCCCCCCTGCCCGACCTGATTATCACCGATGGCGGAAAAGGGCAAATGGAGGTGGTCAGACAAGTAATGGAAGAGTTACAGTTAGATATTCCGATTGCAGGACTCGCCAAGGATCGCAAACACCGTACATCTGAAGTTCTTTTCGGGTTTCCACCTCAAACCATCGGCATCAAACAACATAGCCCCCTATTCCGCCTATTGGAACAGATACAAGATGAAGTACATCGCTTTGCCATTACCTTCCACAGGGATAAACGAAGCAAACGACAAGTAGCATCTGCCCTGGACAATATCAAAGGAATTGGCGAGAAAACCAAAACCGCCCTGCTGAAAGAGTTCAAGAGCGTAAAACGTATCAAAGAAGCCACCATAGAAGAAGTGTCCGCCATAATAGGTGAATCAAAGGCAAAAATCATAAAAGAGGGTCTCGATAATCATTAAAAATAGCTATCTTTGCAATAACAAAGATTAAGCAATATAATTCGAATGAGAGTAGTTATACAACGCGTCAGCCACGCATCAGTCACGATTGACGGGCACTGCAAATCGGCTATTCAGAAAGGAATGATGATCCTGGTAGGCATCGAAGAGACGGACAGCCGGGAGGATATCGATTGGTTATGCAAGAAAATCGTAAATCTCCGTATTTTTGACGACGAAAACGGAGTTATGAATAAATCAATCCTTGAAGATGAAGGTAACATATTGGTTATTAGTCAATTCACACTACATGCGTCTACTAAAAAAGGAAATCGTCCATCCTACATAAAGGCTGCTAAACCGGAAATTTCAATCCCACTTTACGAACAATTCTGCAAAGATTTGAGTTGTGCATTAGGGAAAGAAGTGAAAACAGGAGAATTCGGAGCCGACATGAAAGTAGAGTTATTGAACGACGGACCTGTAACTATTTGCATCGATACCAAAAACAAGGAATAATGACATTAGAAGAAGCACAGAAAGCCGTTGATGAATGGATACACAAATACGGTGTACGTTATTTCAGCGAATTGACCAACATGGCAGTTCTCACCGAAGAAGTAGGCGAACTGGCACGTATCATGGCCCGTAAATATGGAGACCAATCTTTCAAGGAAGGTGAAAAAGACGATATCAGCGACGAGATAACGGACGTACTCTGGGTACTCCTTTGCATCGCAAACCAGACCGGGGTAAACCTCACAGAAGCATTTGCACGAAATCTGGAAAAGAAAACCCAAAGAGACAACAAAAGACATATCAATAATCCAAAACTGAGTGAACATGGAAATGAATGATACCCCTCAAGACAAGTACCTGACCGCATTGGCCAAGTATGACACGCAACTGAATGATGCTGATGTACAGGTTCAGGTTGCTGCATTAATCGAGAAAAAGGTTCCCGAAAACAATACGGAAGAAGTGAAGAAATTCCTTTTCAACTGTATTGACCTGACCACTCTCAATACAACAGACAGTGATGAAAGTGTCATGAGATTCACAGAAAAAGTAAATCGGTTTGATGATGAATTCCCTGACCTGAAGAACGTTGCAGCTATCTGTGTATATCCGAATTTTGCACAAGTAGTAAAAGACACACTTGAGGTAGAAGGTATAAACATTGCCTGTGTATCAGGAGGCTTTCCCTCTTCTCAGACATTTACCGAAGTAAAGATAGCAGAAACAGCTATGGCATTGGCTGACGGAGCCGATGAAATAGATATCGTAATTCCCGTAGGGGCATTTCTGAGTGGCGACTACGAAACGATGTGTGAAGAAATCATGGAATTAAAAGAGACTTGCAAAGAACACCATCTGAAAGTAATCCTCGAAACAGGCGCTTTAAAGACTGCCTCTAACATTAAAAAAGCCTCTATCCTATCCATGTATTCCGGAGCCGATTTCATCAAAACATCCACCGGAAAACAGCAACCGGCAGCAACCCCGGAAGCAGCTTATGTAATGTGCCAAGCTATCAAAGAGTACTACGAACAGACAGGAAACAAAGTCGGTTTCAAACCTGCAGGCGGCATCAATACCGTAAACGATGCATTGATTTATTATACCATCGTAAAAGAAGTATTGGGTAAAGAATGGCTCAGCAACGAGCTGTTTCGCTTAGGAACCAGCCGTTTGGCTAATCTTCTTTTATCTGAAATTAAAGGTGAAGAGCTGAAATTTTTCTAAAGGCTACATTAGCAATCAAATATGTCATGCCGTGTCGTCCTCTTTATTCATGTGGGGTGACACGGTATTTTTATTTAAGAAAAACTAAAGTTAGCTACAGAGAAGTCAGAAGATTTTTCTATCTTTGCGCAGATATTAGCCCACAGAGAATAGGCTAATTCATTGTATTAGAGAACGTTTCAATTATTATCTTTTTCCTGGAATTCGGCAAAATTCATGTTATGAAAGGTAATAAGCAAACGGGTCTCACGCACCTTCACGTATATACTCTTGTTATATATCGAATGGAGCGTGAGACTGTTGCTTGTATCATCATAACGGCTTGCCGAAGCCCCAGGAAAGATACAGAGCAACAGTTCTCACGCTTTTCGGTTAACAAAGAATTAAAATAAACAAGAGTATGACAGAACAAGCATTATTTCAACCATTCAACCAGAACCAACAAAGGGAGAATTTAGAGAACACAAAAGAGACGGGTCTACTAATCAGCCTGATCCCTAGTTTACAGGAAGACTTCTACGTAGACAGCCTGACAACCGGAGCAAGCAAAGAAACCCTATCCAAACTTCTTTTAAGAAACCCCGGAATCAAAAATGAAACGGCTGTTATTGAAATGATTCATTTCCTGCATGATGAAGGCGACCGCATTTCATTCAGCATTCTCCTACCCTTTTTAGTGACCGAATATGATCCGAAAGAACTGGAAGAAAAGATACGCGAACGTTTTTTCGGCATAGAACTTTTCATCCACAAATGCAATAATCTGCACCATTTCATCACTTGTATAAAAGCCGATCAAACCATCAAAATAGGAGAAGAGGAGCTAAAAAGAGGGGTACTTGCATGGGATATGGGAAGAATGGTATGCCTGACACGCATAGCTTATGATGCGGGATTTATAGATGAAAGCCTTGCATGGAACTATATTTGCTCGGCCGGACAACAATGCATACAAGCTTTTAATGATTGGACTGAGGTAGGAAAAAGTTTCTTATTAGGACAGGCAATGGAAGCTACTGAAAAAAGGAAGCAGGAACTATACATCCGTCTTTACCGTCAGGCCACAGAGAACCCAAACAGTCCATGGAAAAAGAGAACACTGAAATAAATAAGAAACTTATTTATCACGATCGACCACATAATCCAAGTAGGTAATCAAGGAGGTCTTTACTGCCGAATCCGGCAAAGTGCGCAATAGGTCAAGAGCACGCTCTTTGTATTCATACATCACTTTCACAGCATATTCTATTCCCCCGTTTTGCTTGATAAACTCGATTAAACGGGTGATTTCGTCTACTGTAGCCGTACCGGCTTTTACCCTAAGGGCCATTTCCTGAGCCCACGCATCAGTCGTGGTATTCAGTACATATAAAGCAGGTAGAGTAAGCTTACCTTCCAGCATATCATTTCCGGTCGGTTTTCCAATCTCCTTACTCTCAAAATAATCGAATATATCGTCTTTAATCTGAAAGCAAATTCCGATGTTCTCACCAAAAAGACGTGCAAATTCAGCCTTTTCATCGGTAACTTCTACTGAAAGAGCAGCAGCTTTAGTACATGCGGCAAAAAGGGCAGCCGTCTTCTTACGGATCACATCGAAGTAAATAGTCTCAGAGTATTCCCGGTTACTGACATTAGAGAGTTGAAGTATCTCCCCTTCTGCCAAATCTTGTCCCAAACACGCTACCACACCGATTATATCATGATTACGAGTACGTTCGGCATGCACCAGACTTGTTGCCAAAAGAAAATCGCCTACCAGCACTGCTACTTTATTATTAAAAATAGCATTCACTGATAACTGTCCGCGACGTTCTGTACTTTCGTCTACCACATCGTCGTGCACCAGACTTGCCGTATGAAGAAGTTCAAGGGATACTGCCGCATGTAATGTCTCAGGCTTTATTTCTCCGTAAAGCTTTGCTACAAGCAACACAAGGATAGGGCGCATCATCTTACCATTCCTCTGCCGGATGTGAGCAATCACATTATTAAGCAAAAGATTTGAACTGGACAGAGAACTATCAAATAGATTTTTGAAATCTTCCAGCTCCGTAGTAATCGGGGACTTTATTAAAGATAAGCTATCCATGCACACACTATTTGAGCACAAAAGTAATAATAAAACGGTTAATACGGTATTTTTTTGTACTTTTACCATGAAAAAACTGAAAAATATGAATCAAAACAGCAAACTATTCCTCTTGGATGCTTATGCTCTTATCTATCGGGCGTACTATGCGTTCATTAAAAATCCCCGCATTAATTCCAAGGGTTTTAATACTTCAGCCATACTGGGATTCGTCAACACCCTGGAAGAGGTGCTGAAGAAAGAGAACCCCACCCACATTGGAGTTGCATTCGATCCACCGGGACCCACATTCCGCCACGAAGCTTTTGAACAGTACAAAGCACAACGAGAAGAAACTCCGGAAGCAATCCGTCTTTCGGTACCTATTATAAAAGATATTATCAAGGCTTACCGAATCCCCATCCTGGAGGTAGCGGGATATGAAGCGGACGATGTAATCGGAACTCTGGCAACAGAAGCCGGCAATCAGGGTATCACTACTTATATGATGACTCCTGACAAGGACTATGGTCAGTTGGTAACGGATCATGTATTTATGTATCGCCCCAAATATGGAGACAAAGAATTTGAAGTTATGGGGGTAGAACAAGTAAAAGCTAAATTCGATATTCAATCACCGGCACAAGTGATAGATATGCTCGGACTGATGGGCGACTCTTCCGATAATATTCCGGGGTGTCCGGGTGTGGGAGAAAAAACTGCCCAAAAATTAATTGCCGAGTTTGGGAGTATAGAAAATCTGCTTGAACATACCGATCAGTTGAAAGGAGCACTGAAGACAAAAGTCGAGACGAATCGGGAAATGATTATTTTCTCCAAATTCCTGGCAACAATCAAAGTGGATGTACCTATCCGGCTCGATATGAACTCACTCGTCCGGGAACAAGCAGATGAGGACACGTTGCGTAAAATATTTGAAGAGCTGGAATTCCGCACACTGATGGAACGGATATTCAAAAAAGAATCATCACCTGCCTCCCCTATCGCCGGTACATTATTTAATCAGGAAAACGGCCCGGTTCAAGGCAATCTCTTTGAAGAATTTACGCCCGATCATACGAATGAAGAAAAAAAATCAAATCTGGAAAGCTTAAATTCATTAAGCTACGACTACCAATTAATTGATACAGAGGAGAAAAGAAACGAAATTATTAAAAAACTACTTACATCCGAAATTCTTGCGTTAGATACGGAAACCACCGGAACGGATCCAATGGATGCAGAATTGGTTGGAATGAGTTTTAGTATTACCGAAAATCAGGCATTTTACGTTCCGGTACCTGCCGAACGGGAAGAGGCAATCAAAATCGTTCGGGAGTTCGAACCTGTCTTCAAAAACGAGAAGTCACTCAAGGTCGGTCAGAATATAAAGTACGACATGCTCGTTCTGCAAAACTATGGGATTGAAGTCCGAGGTAAACTCTTCGATACCATGGTAGCACATTATGTCCTCCAACCCGAACTCCGTCATAACATGGATTATCTGGCCGAAATCTATCTGCATTATCAAACCATACATATTGAAGAGTTAATAGGGCCAAAAGGCAAAGGGCAGAAAAATATGCGCGACCTCTCCCCTCAAGAAGTTTATCTGTACGCCTGCGAAGATGCAGACGTTACACTAAAACTTAAAAATATACTGGAACAGGAATTAAAGAAAAATGATGCCGAGAAGTTATTCTATGAAATCGAAATGCCTCTGGTCCCTGTTCTTGTCAATATCGAGAGCAACGGAGTGCGTTTAGATACGGAGGCTCTGAAACAATCGTCGGAACACTTCACTACGAGACTGCAAAGTATCGAAAAAGAAATTTATACTCTCGCCGAAGGAGAATTCAACATTGCATCTCCCAAACAGGTAGGAGAGATACTTTTTGATAAATTGAAAATAGTAGAGAAAGCTAAAAAAACAAAAACCGGACAGTACGTCACCTCAGAAGAGGTATTGGAGAGCTTGCGAAATAAGCACGATATTATCGGTAAGATTTTGGAATACCGGGGACTTAAGAAACTATTAAGTACTTATATCGACGCTCTGCCGCAATTGATCAATCCCCAAACCGGACGTATACACACCTCCTTTAACCAGACCGTTACCGCAACAGGAAGATTGAGTTCAAGTAACCCTAACCTGCAGAATATCCCGATCCGGGACGAAGACGGTAAAGAGATACGCAAAGCTTTTATTCCGGATGATGGTTGCAGTTTCTTCTCCGCCGACTATTCACAGATTGAGCTACGCATAATGGCACACCTGAGTGAAGATAAAAACATGATCGATGCTTTCCTCAGTGGCTATGATATTCATGCGGCTACAGCTGCCAAGATTTATAAGGTAGATATAAAAGAGGTTACCGCCGATATGCGCCGTAAGGCCAAGACTGCCAATTTCGGTATTATCTACGGCATCTCCGTATTTGGCCTGGCGGAACGCATGAATGTCGACCGCAAAGAAGCCAAAGAGCTGATAGACGGTTATTTTGAAACCTATCCGCAAGTAAAATCCTATATGGACAAGAGTATCCAGGTGGCACGCGAGCACGGTTATGTGGAAACGATTTTCCATCGCAAACGCTTTTTACCGGATATTAACTCCCGTAATGCCGTAGTACGCGGATACGCAGAGCGAAATGCCATCAATGCTCCGATACAGGGAAGCGCAGCTGACATAATCAAAGTTGCTATGGCACGTATTTATGAACGTTTCAAAGCAGAAGGCCTGAAAGCAAAAATGATTTTGCAAGTACACGATGAGCTGAATTTCAGTGTACCGGCAAAAGAGAAAGAAATAGTAGAGCAAGTGGTTATTGAGGAAATGGAGAAAGCCTACCGTATGCATGTTCCCTTAAAAGCAGATTGCGGATGGGGTACAAACTGGCTGGAGGCACATTGATAACAATCATTAACCATTCGTACAGAAAGCTATGAAAGATCCATCTAAAAATGCTTACTGTTTATATAAATATCCGGCAAACAATCTGCCGGATATCTTTTTGTCAGCATACTTATCAAAAAGAAAGTAACTCAAAGGTCCTAACACTGACAATATGATAAAATTCTTTCAATTTTATGCATTTATATCCGTTTAATATGTAACTTTGCCACCGTTAAAGCCAACAAATGGTAGAAATATGACAATTTAAAGACTTAAAAACAGATATCATGAAAACAACAGGATTTTTAAAAACAGTAGCATTGTCAGCAGTTCTTTTGGTAAGCAGCGTTGCAGTTTCCGCCCGGAACTATGATAACAATCTTATTTATAACTCCGAAGAAGAAAACGGCATGTTAATAGGACAAACCGTTTATAAGAAAGAAGGCTCTTCCCTAGCCAATTATATGAAATATAACTATAAATACGATGACAATAAACGCATGATTGAAAGTCAGACTATGAAATGGAACAGCAATAAAAATAATTGGGAGAACGATTTGCTGGTTCGCTATACGTACGAAGGCAAAACCATTACCACAAACTATTATAAATGGAATAACCGGAAAAGTGAATTTATACTGGCTCCGGAAATGACCGTTACAATGGATAACCCTAATCTATAATCTCCAAACACTTTACTCTTTCTTAAAGATCTAACACATTAAATACTCTAAAAAAGACCGTTGCTAACAGCTTCGGTCTTTTTTTGTGTCACGTGAAACATAAAGAAGAAATAAAAAAGATTATTTGAGATAACAACATCATAAAATAGCCGGAGTTTTTTCACAAAAAGCTCCGGCTTTACCCAACCAGTTAACTATCAAGAGAGTTGTTTAATTGTTTAACACTGTTCATCTCAGTTGTTTTTAAGAGTAATCGTACCTCACAAAGATACAATCAAAGTAAAAGCATAGCAACCCTTTTTTATCTGAAAGCCGATTATATGGTTACAGTCAGAGTATAAGCGGTAAAATAAGAGTCTATCCGACAGAAAAACTTCAAATTATACAAAAGCGCTCTTGTAGTTCTTTCAAGAATCCGCGTGAAATAATCAAGTCTTCTTTATCACTAAAAGGAGGATAGAGTAAGCACTGTTTGCTCTTTATCATTGCCAGATAATTGATGTTGATAATAGCCGACTGACTGATTTGTACAAATGCGTCGGAATAGCCGATTATATCACCGGCAGTCGTATTTTTCTTCAGACAAAGTTTCGTTTGATTAAAAAGTTCCACTTGCCACAGCCTCTTATCTTTCAGATATTCAAAATAACCTATTTCTTCAAGACGAAGAAATCTAAATCCCGTTACTGTACTAATCATAAACAAATCTCTACCGGGCATCAAAGTACCCACAGCAGAAGCAAAAGAAGGCAGAGGCTGAGCAGAAGAAGCCATCGTCTTGCGGTAACGTTCAATAATCAAATTCAGTTCTTCTATATCATAAGGCTTCAGTAAATAATCAAAAGCCGATTCGCGCAAGGCCTGCAACAGATATTTATCATAGGCAGTATAGAAAACGACTTTCATATCCCACAACACCTGTTCACGAATCTCACTAAGCAAACGGATTCCCTGAATATCGGGCAACTCTATGTCCAGGAACAAAAGATCGGGATGTATATCCATAATAAGTTTCTTCCCTTTTGCCCCATTGCCGGCAGTCCCTTTTATTTCCAGATCAGCCTGCACCTCCAGATCCCGGCGTAAGGTCTCAATAGCCGCCTTCTCATCATCTATAATGATCACCTTATACATAATTTCCTATCTTTATAAATTGTAAGAATAATCCAATGGTATATAGATTAGAACTTGTGTTCCGGTCTGTCCATTATTCACCAGATTCTTGATTTCAAAACGTATTTTCTCGCGATTCTTATCATTCAATAGCTGAATAGTCTGATAAAGCACTTTCAACCCTGTTCCTGTTCCACGTGTAGATGATAAAGTTTGTGGAGAATATCCACGTCCATTATCGCAAATATCAATAAGGATTCCACTTCCCTTTCGGCAAACAGATATACCAAGTAACTTCAAACCGTCAATTCCGGCCAATCCATGTTTCAATGCATTCTCCACCGGTATCTGTACTACCATTGAAGGAATGACAACCTGCTGAATATCCAAGTCTTCCTCGATCTTCACATCCATTGAAAAATCACTTCCGAGACGTCCTTGCTCAAGATGGATGTAAGTCTTCACAAATTCCAGTTCATCATAAAGAGAAATACTGAGTTTCTCTGTCAATTCCAAGCTCTTACGAAGTAGTTTCACCAATTCTGTCAGATCACCACACAACGTTTCCCCATCCCTAAACCGACTGATCTCACGATTCAATACATTAAACGTGAAATGCGGTGAAAGACGATTCCGGATATTCTCCATACGGAAACGGCTGATCTGGTTGATATGCCGTTCCTGAAGAAACATGCGTTTCTTCTTCATATACCAATAAACAAGTCCCGCTACGATAACAGATACAATACCGATCAGAGCCCATATATAGGTTGTCAGTTTCAGCACCTCCATCTCTCCTTTTTGTTTTTCGATCACCAATTCTTTCCGCATCACAATCGTATCCTGCCGGTAACGCATATCCAGTTCGGCTACACGCGTCCTGACACGTTCATTACGGATGGAATCATTAAGTTGAAGATCGTGTTTCTGATATTCATAAGCCTTTTTATAGTTTCCCACCTGCTCGTAATAATGCTGTAGATAGTGATTACGGATATTGATCATATTGGCATCTATATGCCCGTAATCGGCTGATCGTCTGATTATATCTCCGGCAAGAGCGACATTTCCCTTTTTAAGTGCAAGCTCGATCATTTGAGTCTCTATGTAATAAAGCGCCGATTGATTCCCGATTCCGGAAAAGAAGCGATAGCTCTCGTCCAGATATAATTGCGCTGAATCCAGTTTATTGGTAATCACATAAAGTTCTCCAAGATTTGCCTTACACAGATTCTGTTCAAAAACCATTTGAGGATAAGACTTCACGACCTCTAATGCACGCCCAATATAATGAACAGCCTGCGGATAGTCTTTTTTATAATAAAAATGGTTTCCCCGGTTATTCAGGTAAGTCCATTTCTCAGACACGCTCATCTGAGGAAAAAAGTTTCCTGCAAGTTCATAATAATGATTGGAAAGCTCAAAATCACGTAATTCCATATAAGTCTGTCCGAGACCATAGTAAACCGGAAATTTATTACGATCGGGCAATCCGAGAGAATCACAAATGAACAGTGCGCGACGATAATAATAAGCGGCATACGCATAATCTCCCTTATGCACATTGGCATCAGCCAAATTTATGCACAAGTCCGGTAGATAGTCCGTTTGTTGTCCTTGAAGCCTTTCTTCGTAGGCTTTTTTATAGGAGATAATAGCCGAATCGGGCTGAGTGCGCTGCATCAAGACGTTGCCTTCCATATTATAAACAGTCGAAAGCAGATCATGCACTTCCGCGGAAAGCTCCACTTCATTACAAAAGCGCTTCACAAGCCGATTGTAATACAAGACTGAATCAAAGTCTGCCGTAACAAAATAAGATTTGGAATAAAATGACAAAAGGTAATAATAAGACAGGCTATCCGGAGCATCCGCCATGGCGTGTCGCAACAAAGAACGTGAATATCGGGTATTACTAAACAATGAATCCTGAGCACAACGTTCCACAGAGTCTATGCTCATACCCCCAAAAGCGGAATCAGAACGGTTTATTTTTTGCTTACAGCCTGTTAACGGTAATAACAAACAAAAAAATACAATTGCCAGGTTTACTCTATGCCTCATTGTTTTGATTTATCGTGTAATACCCAACAAAAATACATCCTTTTTTTAAATTCGATAACAAACGTACTACTTTTTATGCGCAATTATTCATATCTTTGTAGCCAATATAATTAGAATAGTCTCATAATGAGTCCACTGAACTTCACTCACATCCTGACACAGACAGTCGATGAGCTATCGGAAAGCGAATCATACAAAGGACTGTTTCACCAACATAAAGACGGTGAGCCATTACCCTCGCCACGGGTATTGTGCGATGTTATCGAATTAGCGCGTTCCATTCTCTTTCCCGGATATTACGGAAACTCAACAGTCAACAGCCGGACTATCAATTACCACATTGGTGTCAATGTAGAAAAGCTGTTCAATCTGCTAACAGAGCAGATTCTCGCCGGTTTATGTTTCGGTAATGGTGACCGGTGCGATGAATGTACCGAGGCCAAACGTGAAGAAGCAGCGCGCCTGGCTGCCAAGTTTATCAGCAAACTACCGCACTTGCGCCGTGTCCTGGCTACAGATGTGGAAGCTGCTTACAACGGTGACCCGGCTGCACAAAGTTTTGGTGAAGTGATCTTCTGCTATCCGGCCATCAAAGCCATCAGCAACTATCGCATCGCCCACGAACTTCTGGAATTGGGTGTACCGCTTATCCCCCGTATCATCACCGAAATGGCACATAGCGAAACCGGTATCGACATACATCCGGGAGCAAGAATCGGCACACATTTCACGATCGACCATGGAACCGGTGTAGTGATTGGTGCGACAAGTATCATCGGTAATAATGTGAAACTCTATCAGGGAGTGACATTGGGTGCCAGAAGCTTCCCCCTGGATGCTGACGGCAAACCTATTAAAGGCATTCCACGTCATCCGATTCTGGAAGATAACGTGATTGTATACTCCAATGCCACCATTCTGGGCCGGATTACCATCGGGCGTGATGCGACCGTAGGCGGTAACATCTGGGTGACAGAGAACATACCGGCAGGGGCAAGAATCGTACAGACAAAAGCGAAAAAATAATATAATTAACAACATTAAAGCGCCGGTCGCCCGGTTCATTACCGGAACATTAGCATACTGGCATGTTATCCATTTTTATGAGCGAACAATTTGAAATGATTGCCAAAACCTTTCAGGGACTGGAAGAGATACTGGCTGAGGAATTGACAACACTTGGGGCAAACGACGTACAAATAGGCCGCCGCATGGTCTCGTTTACCGGTGACAAGGAGATGATGTACAAAGCAAATTTCTGCCTGCGTACCGCAATCCGTATTTTAAAACCAATTAAGCACTTCACCGCAAAAGACGCTGATGCTGTATATGAACAAATCAAAGCCATCCGTTGGGAAGAAATCCTGGATGTAGACAAAACCTTTGCTGTCGACGCAGTAGTATTCAGCGATGAATTCCGCCACTCCAAGTTTGTCTCATACAAAGTAAAAGATGCCATTGTCGATTATTTCCGCGAATTGAATGGAAAACGCCCTTCTGTGCGTATCAGCAGACCGGATGTACTACTGAATATACACATTGCACAGACTACCTGTACGCTTTCACTCGATTCATCGGGCGAATCGCTCCACCGCAGAGGTTACCGTCAGGAAGCCGTAGAAGCTCCATTAAATGAGGTTCTGGCCGCCGGTATGATTTTGATGACCGGATGGAAAGGCGAATGCGACCTGATTGACCCGATGTGCGGTTCAGGTACTATTCCCATTGAAGCAGCCCTGATTGCCCGTAATATCGCGCCGGGAGTGTTTCGCAAAGAGTTTGCTTTTGAAAAATGGGGAGATTTCGATCAAAACCTGTTCGACCGTATCTACAACGACGACAGTCAGGAACGTGAATTTACCCACAAGATATACGGTTATGACAACAATCCCAAAGCCAACGAAATCGCAACGCACAACGTGAAGGCAGCAGGGGTATCAAAAGACATTATCCTGAAGTTGCAACCGTTCCAGCAATTCGAACAGCCGGCTGAAAAATCGATCATTATAACCAATCCCCCTTACGGAGAACGTATTTCGACCAACGACTTGCTGGGACTGTACAATATGATCGGCGAACGCCTGAAACACGCTTTTGTGGGTAACGATGCATGGATACTTTCTTATCGTGAAGAGTGTTTCGATCAGATTGGCCTGAAACCGAGCGTAAAAACTCCCTTATTCAACGGTCCTTTGGAATGTGAATTCCGTAAATATCAGATTTTCGACGGTAAATATAAGGAATTCAAAAGCCAGGAAGGCGGTGATGAAAACGGTGAACGTGCTCCGAAGGAAAGAAGAGAGTTCAAGCCGCGCCGGGAGGAAGGCGGTTTCAGAGGAGAAAGAAGACCACGCGAAGAACGTAATTCGGAATACGGAGACAGAAGACCGAGAGAATTCAAAGGCAACCGTGAGCCCAAAATCAAAAAAACCCAGGAGGACTAAACCGTTCCGAACACAAATATACAGACGGATGAACAGGCAGTCATAGAAGATAAACGATACGGTACCAAAGTATGACGCTGTCATCCGCCCGGAAACGACGAAATCAGACAGAGTATAAATCAAAGGATTTAAATAATGATAAAGCAAATCATGAAAACCAACAGTAAACAAAAGAGTGCTTTGTTAGTAATGCTCTTATCTTTACTAATACCAAACATTATGGCACAAGAACCGAAAATGCCGACCTTGGAGGATCTGATTCCGGGTGGAGCTACCTACCGTTCTGCCGAGAATATATCCGGCCTGCAATGGTGGGGTGACCAATGTATCAAACCGGGAATAGAAGCAGTGTTCATGATAAACCCTAGAAACGGAAAAGAAACACCGCTCACCACCCGCAACATAGTAAACAAGGCGTTGGAAGCCGGAAATCACGGTAAGTTGCAACACTTCTACAATGTCAGTTTCCCATGGCCGAAGAAAAGCCTTATGCTGATCACCCTGCCGGATAAATACATCGTATACGATTTCGACTACCGTGAGGTTATCAGCACACGTCCATTGCCAAAGGAAGGTGCCAATAGAGATTATCACCCTGAAACGGGACATGTAGCCTATACCATAGGCAACAATCTGTATGTGGACGATCGGGCCGTAACCAACGAACCGGAAGGTATCGTATGCGGCCAGTCTGTTCATCGCAACGAATTCGGAATTAAGAAAGGAACTTTCTGGAGTCCCTCGGGCAATCTGCTCGCATTCTATCGGATGGATCAAAGTATGGTAGCCCAATATCCCCTGGTCGATGTCACAGCTCCCATTGCCGAAGTCAACAACATCCGCTACCCGATGGCAGGGATGACCAGCCACCAGGTAAAAGTAGGCATCTACAACCCCGCTACCGGCAAAAGTATCTATCTCAATGCCGGAGACCCGACCGATCGCTATTTCACTAACATCAGTTGGGCGCCGGATGAAAAGAGCCTTTATCTGATCGAGTTGAACCGCGATCAAAATCATGCCAAGTTGTGCCGGTATGATGTTGAAACAGGCGAATTGACGGCCACTCTTTTTGAAGAGAAGAGCGACAAGTATGTAGAGCCGCAGGACCCTATCATTTTCCTGCCTTGGGATAGCAGCAAGTTCATCTACCAGAGCCAAAAAGATGGCTTCAGCCACCTTTACCTGTACGATACGAACGGCCGGCAAATCCGTCAGTTGACCGAGGGAGACTGGCTGGTAAAAGAGGTTCTGGGCTTCGACACCAAGAAAAAAGAGATTATTATTGCCAGCACAGAGTTCTCGCCATTGCAGAACAACCTGTTCCGCCTGGATACAAAAACCGGAACACGTACTCCCCTGGGCAGTGCAGAAGGCGTACACAGCGGCCAGTTGAGCCCTTCGGGACGCTACCTGATTGACCAATACAACTCACCGACTGTTCCGAGAAGTATCAATATCATCGATGTGCAAAGTGGTAAAAGCGTCAATCTGCTCACAGCAGCCGATCCTTTCACCGGCTACAAGATGCCGGGTATCGAGACAGGTACCATCAAAGCAGCAGATGGCAAGACGGACTTATATTACCGATTAATAAAACCGGCCGATTTCGATCCGAACAAGAAATACCCGGCTATCGTATACGTATACGGCGGTCCTCATGCACAACTGGTCACCAACGGCTGGCAGAACGGTGCACGAGGCTGGGATATCTATATGGCCAACAAAGGTTACATCATGTTTACCGTAGACGGACGTGGAAGCAGCAATCGGGGACTCGATTTTGAGAATGTAACTTTCCGCCAGTTGGGAATCGAAGAAGGAAGAGACCAGGTGAAAGGAACCGAATTCCTGAAAAGCCTCCCCTACGTCGATGGGAACCGTATCGGAGTACACGGCTGGAGCTTTGGCGGTCACATGACCACTGCCCTTCTCCTTCGCTATCCCGAGATATTTAAAGTGGGCGTGGCCGGCGGTCCCGTCATTGACTGGGGGTATTACGAAGTGATGTACGGAGAACGCTATATGGATACCCCGCAAAGCAATCCGAAAGGATATAAAGAGTGTAACCTGAAAAACCTGGCAGGCAACCTGAAAGGACATCTGATGATCATCCACGATGACCACGACGACACCTGCGTGCCGCAGCACACCCTCTCGTTTATGAAAGCGTGCATCGATGCCCGCACGTATCCGGACCTCTTCATCTATCCGTGCCACAAGCACAATGTGTCGGGCCGCGACCGTGTACATCTGCATGAAAAGATAACCCGTTATTTCGAAGACTATTTATAAAGATATAAATCCTCAAAAGACATGAAGATATTACTATTAGGTTCGGGCGGCCGTGAACACGCCCTGGCATGGAAAATCGCCCAAAGTCCGAAAGTAGAGAAGCTGTTCATTGCACCCGGCAATGCCGGAACCGGTGAAGTAGGTGAAAACGTGAATATCAAAGCAACCGACTTCGCCGCTTTAGGGGCATTCGCTCTTGAAGAAAGTATCGATATGATTGTGGTAGGCCCCGAAGACCCGTTGGTAGAAGGTATCTATGACCACTTCCAAAGTAACCCCTGCCTGAAAAACATCGCCATTATCGGCCCGTCGAAAGAAGGAGCCAAACTGGAAGGCAGTAAGGAGTTCGCGAAAGAATTCATGCACCGCCACCACATACCGACAGCCCGCTACCAAAGCGTGACAGCCGATACCCTGAACGAAGGACTGGCATTTCTCGAAACACTTGAAGCTCCTTATGTGCTGAAAGCAGACGGACTTTGTGCCGGAAAAGGAGTATTGATTCTGCCGACTCTCGAAGAAGCCAAGAAAGAACTGAAAGAGATGCTCGGAGGTATGTTCGGCAATGCCTCGGCAACCGTTGTCATTGAAGAGTTCCTGAGCGGTATCGAATGTTCGGTATTCGTACTGACAGATGGCGACCACTATAAGGTGCTGCCCGTAGCCAAAGACTACAAACGCATCGGCGAAGGTGACAAAGGGCTCAATACCGGCGGTATGGGCAGTGTGACTCCCGTTCCGTTTGCCGACGAAGTGTTTATGGAAAAGGTACGTACCCGCATCATCGAACCGACTGTCAACGGACTAAAGGCAGAAGGTATCACCTATAAAGGATTCATCTTCCTGGGGCTGATCAACGTGAAAGGCGAACCGATGGTAATCGAATACAATGTCCGTATGGGTGATCCCGAAACCGAAAGTGTCATGCTGCGCATACAGAGCGACCTGGTAGAACTGCTGGAAGGGGTGGCCGAAGGTAACCTCGACGCCCGATCGCTTGTCATCGATCCGCGTACAGCCACTTGTGTGATGATGGTCAGCGGAGGATACCCCGAAACCTATCAGAAAGGATATGCCATCAACGGACTGGAAGCAGCCCGGGCAACGGACAGCATTCTGTTTCATGCCGGAACAGCCATGAAGGACGGACAGGCAGTGACCTCCGGCGGACGTGTGCTTGCCATCTGCTCGTATGGCAACGACAAGGCCGACGCACTGGCACAATGCTACAAAGTGGCCGACATGATTGACTTCAAAGACAAGAATTATCGCCGCGACATCGGCTTCGATTTATAATGAGGAATCAAAGATTACAAGGACGGATAACGGCGGGCAGATTTACGCTGCCCATCGTTATCTTTACGTGTATTGCCTGTTGGGTGCTGACCTCCGTTCTCCTGCCCGGACTGGAAGTCAAGGAGTCGTCCTACCCGCTGTGGAATATCGTGAACATACCCGCATGGGCCAACCGCATTGTCAGCTTTTTGCTCTTTGCCGGTATCGGCTATTTCCTGATAGAGCTGAACAATACGTTTGCCATCATCCGCATGAGAGCATCCGTACAAACCTCACTTTACTTTCTGCTCATCACGGCCTGCCCCGGCATGCACCTGCTCTATGCGGGCGACGTCGCTGCTGTAACCTTTCTCATTTCGCTCTATTTCCTGTTCAAAAGCTATCAGCAGCCTCGTCCTGCCGGTTATCTGTTCCATTCGTTTGCTTTGCTGAGCGCCGGCAGTGTGGCGTTTCCTCAGCTGACGTACTTCATCCCCATCTGGCTGATGGGTGCATCCGGTTTTCAGTCGCTCACGTTCCGCAGTTTCTGCGGTGCCATAATAGGTTGGAGCATCCCCTACTGGTTCTTATTGGGACATGCCTTTTTTCACAACGAAATAGAGCTTTTCTACCAACCGTTCATCCATCTGGCCGACTTCCGGGACATTGACTTCGGCCGTGACTTCCAACTATGGGAAGTCGTCACGCTGGGCTATCTATTCATCCTCTACATAGTCAGTTCGATACATTGCATCGTGGCAGGATATGAGGACAAGATACGGACACGCGCTTATCTGCACTTTCTTATTTTCCTCAACTTCTGCATCTTCCTGTTCATTGTGTTGCAACCCGCCCTGAGCATGAATCTGCTTTCGCTGTTGCTGATAGGCATCAGTATATTAGTGGGACACTTGTTTGTACTGACCAACAGCAAATCGTCCAACCTCTTCTTTATCGGTTCGATGATTACCCTTATCGCTTTATTCTGCTTTAATATATGGACGCTTTTATAGAAACCGTTTCACAGATACTTATCGACTGGGGATATCCCGGCCTGTTCATTTCGGCACTGCTGGCCGGAAGTATTGTCCCGTTCAGTTCGGAGATCGTGCTGCTGGGACTGGTAAAGTTGGGACTCGATCCTACCCTTTGCCTCATTTCCGCCTCGCTGGGGAACACTGCCGGAGGGATGACCTGTTACTATATGGGGCGCTTGGGCAGGATAGACTGGATCGAGAAATACTTCAAGGTCAAGAAGGAAAAGATAGACAAGATGCAACGCTTCCTTCAGGGGAAAGGCGCTTTGATGGCGTTCTTCGCCTTTCTGCCCGCCATCGGTGAAGTGATATCCATAGCCCTCGGATATATGAGGAGCAATGTATGGCTGACCACGGCTTCAATGTTCGCCGGAAAACTGATACGCTACATCATCCTGCTGAAAGCCATGCAGGAAGCCCTGAACCTGGTTATGTAAAGAAGAATATGGAAAGAATCATTGAATATACGGCCGACGGAAGTGCCACCCTCTTCGTTCCGGAGCTGAACGAGCACTACCATTCCGTGAAAGGGGCTCTGACGGAGTCCTCTCATATCTTTATCGACATGGGCCTGAAAGCCTCTGCTTCTCCTGCACCCCATATCCTTGAAATCGGTTTCGGAACGGGGCTGAACGCATTGCTCACACTGATTGAAGCGGAAAGATCGGGCAGACAGATCCATTATACGGGCATCGAGCTTTACCCGCTGCCATGGGAAACGGTAGAGAAACTGAGATATAACGACCGACCGGGAGGGGATGGTGAACAACGATTAACGACCGGCGATGAACAGGCCGCGCAATGGATGAAAGCCCTCCATACATCGCCCTGGGGAGAAGACGTGCGGATCACTCCGCATTTCACCCTGAGGAAGATACAGGGAGACTTCACAATCATGGACCGTTCATCGTTGATCACTGACCGTACATCGTTATTCTCCCTCCTTTATTTCGATGCCTTCGCACCGGAGAAACAACCTGAGATGTGGACGCAAGAACTATTCGATGAGCTGTACGTTATGATGGAAGAAGAAGGAATACTGACCACTTATTGCGCTAAAGGAGTGGTAAGAAGGATGTTGCAAGCGGCAGGATTCATCGTTGAACGTCTGCCCGGACCTCCGGGAGGCAAAAGGGAGATACTGAGGGCAAAGAAGAGATCCCAGGATTCTCCGGCCGTAACGCAATGTAACGCGCAACCCACATTAAAACAGAAAGGATAAACATTATGAGAATGAATCGAATACATCAGTCAATAGTAACCCATATCCCCGGGAGAGGAATGAGAGGACAGACTGTTCTCTTCCTTTTCCTCCTGCTCCTTTCCGCCTGTTCCGGCCGCGGGAAAGGCGATGCGGGAGAGCGGATCATCACCGTCACGATGGAACCGCAACGGTACTTCACCGAAGCCATTGCCGGAGATAAGTTCACCGTACGCAGCATGGTGCCCAAAGGCAGCAGCCCCGAGACTTACGACCCCACCCCGCAGCAACTGGTATCGCTGGGTGAAAGTGAGGCATATCTGCGCATCGGCTATATCGGATTCGAACGCTCGTGGATGGACCGGTTGATGAACAATACTCCTCATATCCAGGTGTTCGACACCTCAACAGGGGTGGACCTGATCTTTGAGTCCGCCTTCGATCACGGCGACCACCGCCATGAAGGAGGTGTGGAGCCGCACATCTGGAACTCCACCGCCAACGCGTTGATCATAGCCGGAAATACATTCAAGGCGCTCACCGTACTCGACAAAGAGAACGAAGCATACTACAAGGCTCGCTATGACTCGCTCTGCCAACGCATCGAGCAGACAGACAGCCTAATCCGGCAAACGTTGTCGGTGCCCGGTGCCGACCGCGCCTTCATCATCTACCATCCGGCACTCTCCTACTTCGCCCGCGACTACGGACTGCATCAGATCAGTATCGAAGAGGGAGGCAAAGAGCCGTCGCCCGCCCACCTGAAAGGGCTGATGGATCTCTGTAAAAAGGAAGGGGTACGCGTCATTTTCGTCCAACCGGAATTTGACCGCCGAAACGCCGAAATCATCGCGAAGCAGACCGGCACCCGGGTGATCTCTATCAATCCCCTTTCGTACGACTGGGAAGAAGAGATGCTGAATGTGGCGAGAAGCCTCCGTGGTGAACCCGGATACTAATAACCAACCTCAAGCAATTCATGGATAAAGAAAGAAAACCCCACAAGCATACGGAAGCAGCGACTTCCTCCCCCCTCCTCTCCATCAGAGGACTCTCCGCCGCCTATGACGGACGCACGGTGCTCCACGATGTCGATCTGGAGGTCTACGAGCACGATTTCCTCGGCATCATCGGGCCCAACGGCGGAGGCAAGACAACTCTTATCAAATGCATTCTGGGACTGCTTCGCCCCACAGGAGGAGAAATCATCAAATATCACGAACCACTCACGACGGGCTATCTCCCGCAGTACAACTCGATCGACCGCTCCTTCCCCATCTCGGTTCTCGAGGTAGTCCTCTCGGGACTCAGCTCCAAGAAGTCGCTGACCGGCCGTTTCAATGACCGTCACCGCGAGAAAGCCCGACAAGTGATCCACCGCATGGGACTCGAGGGACTTGAACACCGGGCCATCGGACAGCTGAGCGGCGGACAACTGCAACGCGCCCTGCTGGGACGGGCCATCATCAGCGACCCGCAACTGCTTATTCTCGACGAGCCGAGCACCTACATCGACAAGCGCTTCGAAGCCCGCCTCTACCAGCTGCTGGCGGAGATCAACCGCGACTGCGCCATCATCCTCGTCAGCCATGACATCGGGACGGTGCTGCAACAGGTAAAGAACATCGCCTGCGTGAACGAAACACTGGACTATCACCCGGCCGCAAGCGTCAACACCGAATGGCTGGAACGGAACTTCAACTGCCCGATCGAGCTGTTGGGACACGGCACACTGCCTCACCGGGTGCTGGGCGAGCATTGTCATTGCCACGAGGATGGCAAAGCCTGACAAAGGACGCCTTATTCCATAGAAAAACTCCGCCCTGCATCACTTCATCTTTTATGTGAAGTGGTGCAGGGCGGAGTTTTTGCACAATCCTCTTTCCTAAACCAAGGAACGATAGTTTCCCTCCACCGGGAAGCAAGGTTTCCCCGAGTAAGGAAAACCTCTTTCCCAGGAATCAGGCTGTAGGATCATCTACAATATCACCACCCCCTCCCGAAGGAAGACCAATAACCAGGCTACGTATCACTGTACGAGGTACTTTCAGCAACTTATTACCGGTTGAAAACTGGGTAGTCAGTCGTAATTCATAGACTCCGTCTTTTAAGTCCGCAGGAAGTAGCACCAATACTTCCGAAGGGTTGTTTACGGCGATCATATCCATCGGCAACTTTGTTTCCGTACCTTTCTCATCAATCAAGACGATACCCACTGCAGAGTCTGTACCAGTTACTTTAATATTCTTTCCTTGCAGACGATAGTTACGTCCGGCAGTTGCACTACCATCCGTAGCTCGGGTAGCGGCGTCTTCACCGCCGATGAAGTAGGCCGGGTCACCTTTGGCTCCCAGAATTTTCACGCCGGTCCGTGCGATAGCTTCACGTAAATCCTTATCCTGATTGAAAGAAACATAGATAGAATTTCTCTCAGGATTCCATACTCCACCGTCTATAACACCGCGAAACTGTGGTACGGCACGAAAAAGCCCCGTATTGACAGAGTATCCGTTCAGTACCAATTCCGATACCGTACGCTGAAAGAGATCGACGGCATGCTTTAAAGTCTCTGCCCGCAAGCCGGTATCTTCTTTCTTCATTTCATCCAGTACATCGGATAGTGTCAGGTTTCCGGCGCTTTCCAATACCAGGATTTTGTCTTCTTTGTTGTCGGTGGTTACGGTATTGTCCGCAAGCCAGCCTTTGAGTTCGGTTTTCATGATTTGTTAAGTTTAAAAGTGAATATTATTATTTGTTTTTCACGCAACGGACAGATTGTCCATTAGTCCTTGGAAAGTAGCCCGTTCGGGATTCACCACCAGTAGTTAAATATAGTAGGTAACCAAATGTTGAACCATTAGCATCAAGGCACCAGTAAGCTCCTTCTGAACCGGCATTGTCTGGAGGAGTTGTCTTACTTCCTATAGAGCCACCGTGAGATCCACCAAATGGTAAGAAAAGTCCTATTGTTGAGTTCATAAACCAAAATCCCTTATTACCTCCGTTGGTTACAACAGCTTTATTCGTACATCTGGATAACTTGTCCATTTCATCTTTTGAAGGGGTACGCCACCCCGTTCCGTAATCACTTTTAAGTTTTGGGCAAGGATCGGTATTATTGAGTGATGTATTTCCCGTATATGTACTTTTCCATGTGTAATAATATCCATATTCTGAATAAGTCCCCCACACATAATTAGCAGATCCGGTGCTTTTCAGATTCCCGTCTGCCCAGATCAGCTTGGCTAACGCTGTTTTATCGGCTGAGGAACAACCATTTGTAGTTAAATTGATACTTCCGGAGGGTACATTAATTCCGATGGTTTTCTTAAACTGTATTTTCATCGTATAGCTTTTTCCCTCTTTCAACTGTATGCTTTGGGTGGAGGTGATTTCCGTATTGTTGGGCACGGTCCGTCCGCTTATTGTCAGCGTATTGAAATGCACTGACGGTAGGCGGACGGATTGTGAACAACAACACCGAAATCACGTCCACCCAAAGCGTACAATTGAAGGAAGGGAAAAGCTATACACTAAAAATACAGTTTAAAAAGGGACCCGGCATCAATGTGTTGGAGAGTGATATAAACCTTACAGGTAACGGGTGTACGGCTCAGGATAAGAAGGATCTGGCTAAATTAATATGGGCGGATGGGAATCTGAAAAGTACAGGAGCGAGTAATAATTATGTGTGGACTACTTCAACTGATTATGGATATTATTATACTTGGAATCAAGATTATAATAGAAACAATATAGATCCATGCGCAAGACTTAACCCTACGACATATGGTTCAGGATGGCGAACGCCATCGATAAACGAATTAACTAAACTTTCTCGATGTACAAATAAAATAGTGACCAATAAAGGCGTATGGTTTATGAATAGCAGCAAAGGAATCTTTCTCACTGTAGCAGGAGCAAGAGGAGCAGGAGGATGTGGTACAATAGGGACACATTTTGTCGGAGAAGTCGGCTTTTATTGGAGTAGTGATAATAATAGTAGTAATAATTGTGGGCATAGGCTTGTTCTTGATGCTCGATCTACACTTAGCATAGAAATACAAGCTAATGGTCCGAAAGGTGACGGACATTCTGTCCGTTGCGTAAAAGGCACTAAACAATAATATTCACTTTTAAAATAGATAAATCATGAAAACCGAACTCAAAGGCTGGCTTGCGGACAATACCGTAACCACCGACAACAAAGAAGACAAAATCCTGGTATTGGAAAGCGCCGGAAACCTGACACTATCCGATGTACTGGATGAAATGAAGAAAGAAGATACCGGCTTGCGGGCAGAGACTTTAAAGCATGCCGTCGATCTCTTTCAGCGTACGGTATCGGAATTGGTACTGAACGGATACTCTGTCAATACGGGGCTTTTTCGTGCCGTACCCCAGTTTCGCGGGGTGATAGACGGTGGAGTATGGAATCCCGAGAAAAATTCTATCTATGTTTCCTTCAATCAGGATAAGGATTTACGTGAAGCTATCGCACGGACCGGAGTGAAAATTCTGGGAGCCAAAGGTGACTCGGCCTACTTCATCGGTGGTGAAGACGCCGCCACCCGTGCTACGGACGGTAGTGCAACTGCCGGACGTAACTATCGTCTGCAAGGAAAAAATATTAAAGTAACTGGTACAGATCCTGCCGTAGGTATCGTCTTGATTGATGAAAAAGGCGCGGAAACGAAGCTACCGATGGATATGATCGCCGTAAACAACCCTTCGGAAGTATTGGTGCTACTTCCTGCCGACTTGAAAGACGGAACCTATGAGCTGCGACTGACTACACAATACTGCCACAGTTCGCAGACAATGCTAAAAACGCCGAGAACTGTCAGTCAATTTATCAATATCGGCGCATCCCAGGGGAGTGGTGATGACGATATTGTAGATGATCCAACGGCCTGATAGTAAACATACCGGCACATTTCATATCGTCCCGCATTGAGAAAATTCAATGCGGGACAATTTTGTATAATGCGTATACAGCATTATCTACGGATCGTATACTACTCTATATACGTACCGTATACAGAGTTGCATGCGGTGCGTAGACAGAACGATCTGTTTCCCATATTCAGTTAGCCACCATTGCCTCTGTCGGAGTGACCCCATAAAGTGTACGGAAACATTTAGTGAAATAGGCGGGCGAAGTAAAACCGGTCATATAAGCTATCTCACTGATATTGTACTGCCGGGCTTTAAGCAAAAGCATTGCTTTATTGAGCCGGTAATTCCTCAGGTAATCGGTGGGGGAAACCCCGAACAGTGTTTTCATCTTCCGGTAAAGGTGCACCCTCGACAATCCCAAATGTTCACTCAGGTCTTCGATGCTGAAATCGGAGTTTTCATATTGCGTGTCGACAATGCTCAGCAGCTTGTCCCTGAACAACTCGTCTACCTTCATCAGTTTGCATACCTCCACATTGTCCATCGTACCGGCCCGGAGATTCTTCATATAAGCTTCCTTCATCTTCTGCCGTTCCGAAATCATGTTGATGATACGTATTTTCAGGAAGTCGATGTTGAAAGGTTTGGGAATATACTCGTCTGCCCCCTCGGCAATGCCGTAGATGCGCTGGCTGTCTTCGGACAAGGCTGTCAGCAGTATGATGGGGATATGGCTGAAAGCAAGATCGTTCTTCACCCGGTTAACCAGCTGGAATCCATTCATACCGGGCATTAATACATCGCTCAGAATCAAGTGAAAAGCATCACCCTGTCCCAACAAGTCCAATGCTTCATTACCATTACCTGCCACTTCTACCTGAAAATTGGCGGACAGCTCTTTCCGTAAGCTATATCGTACATCGGGATCGTCTTCCACGACCAGGACGTGGTAATCATAGGTTTTAGAAAGCATTTCGTTGACCACCGTCGTATCCACCTCCATATCGTGATAACTGAGATTGAAGCGATCGGTCTCTTCCAGTATATACTCGTGTGTATAGTGGGTGATATCTTTATAAAGCCGGACGCTGAATAAAGTATACTCTCCGGGTTGACTCTCTGCACGGATTTCACCGTCATGCAGGTCGACATACTCTTTTGAAAGATTGAGTCCAATGCCAAAGCCTACCGTACCGAAAGTCTTATTACCGGTATAGAAGCGTTCAAACAGGTGTTCCATACTCTCTTTTGAAATTCCCCGCCCGTGATCCTCCACTTCCAGCAGGACAGTTTCCGCTTCACCGGTAATCCGGACAGAAATATCTCCCCCACTATCCGAATATTTAAAGGCATTCGAAATGATATTTACCAACACCTGCTCTATCTTATTGACATCGATGTAAATGTTCAGTTCGTCAATATTGGTAGAGAACCGGTAATGAATCTGCTTCTCTTCGGCAATACCGGTAAAGTAGTCGAAAACTTCCCTTACCATCCCGATCAAATCTACCTGACGCAAAATCAATTTCATCTTATCGTTGTCGATTCTTCGGAAATCGAGTATCTGGTTGACAATCCTGTAGAGCCGGTCTACATTCCGTTTCATCAAAGCCACGTCTTCTTGAATAGAAGGATCGAGCTTGGAGTTCTTTATCAATTTATTGACCGGTCCAAGTATCAGTGTAAGAGGTGTACGGATTTCATGGGAGATATTGGTAAAAAATTGTAGTTTCTGGTTGGAGATATTCTCAATCTGGCTATTCTTGACAGCCAGTTCTTCTTTTTGAGCTTCTACAAGCTGATTTTTATCATGCAGTTCTTTATTCTTATTTTTAACCCGGAGGTTCATGTACATTACATATCCCAGCAAAGGGATAATGAGCAACATCAATGCCAAAATCAGGATAGTAGAGTTGCGCAGGAACTTGAAACGAGACAATAAATTATCTTCTTCCTGCCTCTGCCGGTTGATTCTTTTCTGGTAGTGGTTGAGTTGTTCGGACTGTGCCAAAATGGTCTTCGCATTCCCCCGATTGATAATGGCAGTGTTCAATACATAGTTTTTCTTCACCTTTTCTCCATTAATAATCTGCATGGCCACCTGAATGGAAATAGCACCTCCGGTAGGGTACTGGAACGAGGCTTCCAACTTCTCATCGGCTACGGCTTGCAATCCGGCACCGTCACCATATACCCCGTCGATACCTATAAACCGGATACGTTTTCCGGACACGGAATCACGCTTCATGATGACGTCTCGGGCAGCAAGCGCCATCACGTCGTTGTGGGCATAAACCAGATCGATGTCGGCAAAAGTAGCTAACCTGTTGACAGCGTCATAGGCACTGTTATAATGCCATTTTCCAAAAACCTGAGTCACCTGAAAATTCTTATCACTACGAAGATGATCGATAAGTCCGTCATGACGCTCCATAGCAGGCGACGAACCTTCCAGTCCCCATATCTCGAGTATTTTGGAGTTGGGAGGCAATTGTCCGTTAATGTATTCACCAATGGCAGAACCAATGTTGTAATTATTGGCACCGATAGAGACCGTATATTCATCCGATTGTATCTTACGGTCGTGAATAATGGTAGGAATACCTTTCCGATAAGCTTCTACAGCCACATCGGTAATGGGAACAGCCTCGTTAGGCGAAATGATGAGTACATCCACGTTCTGGGAAATCAATTTCCGAATCTGAGATACCTGTCTGCTGCTGTTGTCCATAGCATTATATACCACCAACTCTACGTTGCGGTAATTGGAGGCCTCAATCTGCATTTCGAGCAGTACGGCTTCGCGCCAGGAATCGGAGGTACACTGAGAAAAACCAATGACGTACTTTTTGTCTCCTTCCTCTTTGGGTTGACAAGAGGACAAGAATATAGATAAACCTGCAAAAAGCAGAAAGGCCAGTCGGAGTAGATTTGTGTTTTTCATGTTGCGTTTTCCTTAATAATACATACATAAGACGTCCTGAAGCAAAGAAACAGGACGCCTTTTCCGGAAAAAATGAACGACAAGGTGTATCGGGACTCTGTGCCACTCTGTGGTGAACGATGACACGCCTCTGCCTACATCTTCCCCTTTCTATCCGTCGACTTTACCAGATAGACTTTACCGAGAACACTTCCAGGTTCTTAACTTCTATGTTGTTACCCCAGAAATGGAGCCCTTCACGATTGCCCTCACGCGGACTGCGCTTCATCGAATACGAATAGGCTCCCCCGTCAATAAAGACTTCGATGGAAGTGCGATCAATGTAGATGTCGGCTGTCAATTCCATACTGGTGCGGTCGTCAGGTGAGTAGAACACTCCATTGATCAGGTTGGAGTTCATATCATAGTCCACCAGAGGCTGACCGTAAAGATTCAGTCCGGCACTGGTAGCATGTGACAGTTTGATAGTTGTTCTGATCCGCAAACAATCCTTACCGGAGAACGCCTGTAAGCGTTGATTGGCCGCATCAGAGCTAAGTGAAGTCCAGTTTCCTACAGGCTGGAACAGTTGCTCGGTCTCTCTGACAGGCACACTAAACAGACGAACTCCCTTTGAGGTAGTGCGGAGTGTCAGTTCGTTGGGCAGCAACATCATTCCATTGAACGGCATACCGTCATGTGAGATTCGTCCCCATCCTATCTGTATGCGACGTCCGTCACTGGCAGGTATGTTACTATAAGTCTGGGCAGCATACATGCTTCCGGTATAATAATAGTATTTGCCGGCTTCCGGGGTAAACGTCTGTCCATCGAATGAGCCCAGCATATATGTACCGGAAGCTCCGTACATCACCCATTTAGTGTGATTCTTATCGCCATCTACCGGTAATTCAAACAATTCCGGGCATTCCCAGAATCCGGTTACATGACTCTTATATTCCCAATTCTTCAGATCGACAGAATTATAAATCGAGTGTCCGTCCCGTTCATTAAGTACCATCACCCAATGTTTGCCGGGAGCATACCAGAAGACCTTCGGGTCGCGTGTATCCTTACTGTTCCATTTCGCTTTCGAGTCTATCACCGGGTTACCTTCATACTTGGTAAACGTACGTCCTTTATCGAGACTGTAAGCGATACACTGCCGCTGTTTCTCCGGATTATCCACTGTATAGGCAGCTACCAATGCCGGTTCGTTTTTCTTATTGAATCCGGCGGTATTATCATAATCGATCACGGCCGAACCGGAAAAAATAGTTCCCAGCTCATCGGGATGCAGAGCATCCGGCAGTTCCTCCCAATGTACCAGATCACGGCTCACGGCATGTCCCCAATGCATATTTTCCCATTCCCGTTCATAAGGGTTGTGCTGATAGAAAAGATGGTATTCACCTTCGTAAAAAACCAGTCCGTTAGGGTCGTTGATCCATCCCCGGCGAGTGGTGAAATGAAATTGCGGACGGTTCTTTTCTGCATACAAGCTATCTTGCCCCGCAATCACATCGTCCTGATAGATTTTCTCCAATCCGGCAGACTCCCCTTCATAGCTGATGCGAAGTGTCTTTCCTTTCCAGGAAGAGACATCGCAGAATACCCAGTAGTCGGGTTTCTCGTCAGCCAGGCGGATTACGAAGTTACGTTCCGGAGCACCTTTCACCTCGAATGTCATTTTCTTCCGGTCCACTTGGTGGGAAACAGGAAGGTTGATATACTTCTTCGTTATCTTCAGCGTAACGTCGCCGGCAAATGAAGCAAACAGGTTACCGGCAAGCAGCGTTGCGGTAAAAAATAATTTTGTAGTCAAATGCATAGTTTTATTTTGTTAGTTAATAATGGAAAAACTGAGCGCAAGTTTACGGATTTTTTCAGGGATACGCTATCACTCAGCGTACAAAACGTATCACGCAAGTTACTTCAAAGGGGGGACTTTACGGTAACATGGATGTAACGAGTTTGTCACTCAGCGTTCAAACGATCGTAAAGGGCACGAAATCTTACTCCTCTACTTTTGCATCAAATTATTAACGCACACTAAAAAACATGAAACGAGTTCTGAAGCTAGTATCATCCATTCTTTTATTATCAGTCATGGGCGGTCATCTCTACGCCGACGAAAAAGCAAACGTAGTAAAACAAGGTACGATCCGGGGACGTATCATCGACACTTCCAAACAAACACTACCGGGTGCCTCGATCTACATCGAGAACCTGAAGACAGGAGTTATCAGTGACGTAAACGGTTTCTATACCTTCGCCAACCTCAACCCGGGGACTTATACGGTAAAAGTAACTTATGTGGGATATGCCCCCGTAGAAATGAAAATAACCATTCCCGAAGGCAAGACACTCGAAAGAGATGTCATACTGAACGAAGGAGTCGAATTGCAGGAAATTGTAATAGGCGGTGCCTTTCAGGGACAGCGCCGTGCCATCAACTCACAAAAGAGCAGTCTGGGCATCAAGAATGTAGTTTCTGCCGACCAGGTAGGCAAGTTTCCGGATTCAAACATCGGAGATGCACTGAAACGTATTTCGGGTATCAATGTACAGTATGATCAGGGTGAAGCCCGTTTCGGACAGGTACGCGGTACATCGGCGGACCTCAGTTCGGTCACCATCAACGGCAACCGCATTCCTTCGGCCGAAGGGGATACACGCAACGTACAACTTGACCTGATTCCGGCCGATATGATTCAGACCATCGAAGTCAGTAAAGTGGTAACTTCGGATATGGATGCCGATGCCATCGGCGGATCTATCAATCTGGTCACCAAGAATTCGCCCTATAAACGGACGCTGACAGCTACTGCCGGTTCGGGCTACAACTGGATCAGCGAGAAAGCACAGTTGAATCTGGGACTGACTTATGGCGACCGTTTCTTTAACGACAAACTGGGGGTCATGTTATCGGCTTCCTATCAGAATGCCCCATCGGGTTCCTACGATACCGAGTTTCTTTGGGAGAAAGACGACAAAGGAAACGTATATATCAACGACTACCAAATACGCCAGTACTATGTAACCCGTGAACGCCAAAGCTATTCGGCAGCCTTGGACTGGGATATCAGCGAAAACCACAAATTGATGTTTAAAGGAATTTTCAATAACCGGAACGACTGGGAGAACCGATACCGCACTACTCTGAAAGATATGGATGAAGAGGGAAAAGCAACTGTACGCGTACAGACTAAAGCCGGTACGCCGGACAATCGCAACGCCCGCCTGGAACGCCAACGCACGATGGACTTCACATTGGGAGGCGAGCATCTGTTCGGACCGGTGTCTATGGATTGGAATGCCAGTTACGCCAAAGCAACAGAGGAGCGTCCGAACGAACGTTACATTGATTTCCAACTGAAGAAACAGCAATTCGACATGGATCTGAGCAACGAACGCGAACCGCTGGCTACACCAAAGTCCGGTTCTACAATGACACTGAACAAAGATTTCGGCCTGAAGGAACTCACCGAACAACAGGAAGACATCAAGGAAAAAGACCTGAAATTCTCCATGAACTTCAAACTCCCCTTCCGGAACGGAAACAAACTGAAATTCGGTGCCAAGGTGGTACGCAAAACCAAAGATAAAGAGGTAGACTTTTATGAATATACTCCGAAAGATGAAGAGGCATTCATGGCCAACAGCCTGCAGAACACGGTAGATCAAACCAACAAAAACTTCATGCCGGACCATAAATATCAGGCAGGCATTTACGCCGACAAACAATATGTAGGTTCACTGGACCTGAACAATCCCTCCCTCTTTGACAAAGAACAGGTGCAGGAAGAGTTAGCCGGTAACTTCGAAGCACGTGAAACCGTAAGTTCGGGCTACATCCGTTTCGACCAGAAGCTCACGGACAACGTAGAACTGATGACCGGGCTCCGCATCGAAAACACCAGCCTCAGCTATACCGGACGCACGTATGATGACGAAACAGACCAAACCTCGAAGACTGCCCGAGAAACGAACAGTTACATCAACTTCCTCCCGTCACTCCTCATGAAATGGAACGTAAACGAGGATTTCAAAGTACGCGGTTCGTTTACTCAGACATTGTCACGTCCGAAGTATTCTGCCCTGGTACCCAGTGTCAACATCAAACGTTCGGATAACGAAGTGACAGTGGGTAATCCCGGCCTGAAACCTACTCTTTCTTATAACTTCGACCTGAGTGCGGATTATTATTTCAAAAGTATCGGTCTGGTCAGCGCAGGAGTATTCTATAAGAAAATAGACGATTTCATTGTCAACCAAGTGTCTACAAACTACGAATACAACGGCAACCTATACAACCGCTTTATCCAGCCCAAAAATGCGGGTAATGCCAATCTGATAGGTATGGAACTCTCTTACCAGCGTGATTTCGGATTTATCGCTCCTGCCCTGAAATGTATCGGTTTTTATGGCACTTACACCTTCACTCACTCCCGTGTGGAAGACTTCAACTTCGAAGGACGCGAAAATGAAAAGGATCTGAGCCTGCCGGGTTCTCCGAAGCATACAGCCAATGCATCGCTCTATTTTGAGAAAAATGGACTGAACCTCCGCCTGAGCTACAACTTTGCATCGGCCTTCATCGATGAAATGGGTGAAGACACCTTTCACGACCGCTATTACGACCGCGTGAACTATCTGGACGTAAACGCCAGTTACACTTTTGCGAAACACTACACCCTCTATGCCGAAGCAAACAACCTGCTGAACCAACCCCTCCGCTATTATCAGGGGACTCAGGACCGCACCATGCAGGCTGAATACTACGGTGTAAAGATTAATGCCGGATTTAAGATCAACTTTTAACCGGCTATCAGAGGAGGTTGAACCCACGGTGCACCGCCGATCAGAAAACGGTGCACCGTGGGTCTGAGATCAAAACCGTCTTCTCGCATCACTGACGAAAAAACGTATTCAATTCATTAATAATCAATATAAAAACTCATATTTATGAAATTAAAAAACTTACTGATACTACTGTTTATCTCCATTGTCGCAACCGCTTCGGCCCAGCTCAAGGATTACTCTATGTTTGACAAGAAGTTTAACTTCTACATTGCTAACGACCTGGGACGTAACGGCTACTACGATCAAAAGCCGATTGCCGAATTAATGGGAACTATGGGTGAGGAAATAGGACCGGAATTTGTGCTGGCTGCCGGAGATGTCCATCATTTCGAAGGAGTACGCAGCGTGAACGACCCGCTCTGGATGACCAACTTTGAACTGATTTACAGTCACCCGGAACTCATGATCGACTGGTATCCCGTACTGGGAAACCACGAATATCGGGGCAACACACAAGCTGTACTGGACTACAGCGGAGTGAGCCGCCGCTGGACCATGCCTGCCCGTTACTACACCAAGACATTCGAAGAAAAAGGAGCCACCGTCCGCATCGTCTGGATAGATACTGCTCCTCTGATCGATAAATACCGTAACGAAAGCGCAACCTATCCCGATGCATGTCATCAGGATATGAACGGACAGTTGGCCTGGCTGGACTCGGTGCTGACTGTTGCCAAAGAAGACTGGGTGATCGTTGCCGGGCATCATCCGATCTATGCCGAAACCCCGAAAGACCAGAGCGAACGCAGCGACTTACAGAGCCGCCTCGATCCTATTCTGAGAAAGCATAAAGTAGATATGTACATTTGCGGACATATCCACAACTTCCAACACATCCGCGTACCGGGAAGCGACATCGACTATATCGTAAACTCTGCCGGATCACTGGCACGCAAGGTGAAACCGATTGAGGGAACTCAGTTCTGCAGCCCCGAACCTGGCTTCTCAGTCTGCTCCATTGATAAAAAGGAACTGAACCTGCGGATGATCGATAAAAAAGGGAATATACTTTATACGGTAACCCGGAAAAAATAAATCACTCTCTTGAAAAATGCACAATTTTGAAAGAGCCGGCTTCTTCGTGACGAAAGAGCCGGCTCTGTTTATTATTTATCAGTCTTGGGCCTCAAATCATCTTTGGGAATCGTAGACTCATTGCCGTCACGCATAGCCATATAGTGAGGCGACATGATTTCGATGCCCGCTTCATTAAAGCGATCCTGAATATTCTGATGCAGGTCCGAATATATCTGAGCCAATTTATCCGCCTCACGGATATAAGCATTGATTTGATAAACCGGATACCAGTCACTCAACGAAGTTTCAAGCACAAAAGGACGCGGATCGTCAATCACCCCGGGAGTATTCAAGGCAGCCTCTATCAATAGCTGATGAACCTGACGCCAGGGAACATCATATCCGATGGTCACTTCCGAGTGAATAATCAGGCCGTATTCGCGGGCCGAAGCGCTATAGTTCACTGTATGGGATGACATGATAAACGAGTTCGGAATGGTTACCACCTCATTCTTCGGTGTCTTGATCCGGGTCACCAAAGGCGTTTTCTCGATTACATTCCCGGTAGTATCATTCAGCTGGATCCGGTCGCCCAGTTTAAAAGGACGCATATAAGTAATGACCAGCCCCGCAATCACATTACCGATTACCGTGCTGGATCCTAAAGAAACGATCAATCCGATGAAAACCGAGATTCCTTGAAATACCCCACTTTTAGCCCCCGGCAAATAGGGATAGATCATCGCAATCATAAAAGCATAAAGCAGAAAACGGATGATATGATAAGTAGGCATTGCCCAGTCGGGATAGAAGCCACCGAACTTGAGCCGCCCCGCCTCTACCTCACGGGACAAGTAGTGAACCAAGCGCACCAGATACTTAACGGCAAAACAGATGATAAGAATGGCAAACAAATTGGGAATATAATCGACTATACCTACCAGTATGTTCTTGATCGGGTTCCAGATATACGAAAATATCTGATAGGCCAGCCCCTTGGTCTGTGGGAAGATAGCGAACAAAAGGGGGATGGTAATCAACAATTGGAGAAGCATGATTACATAGCGCAGCAAATTGGAAAGGAAGATCAACAGGTTGACCTGCCGCTGCGTATCCAATAACTCGTAATTCTGAATGGAGATCGGCTTCAGCCTGGTATCCTTCAGCTTTTGGATACGTACTTTCAGTTTACGGAACAGCCAGCCTGTAAGCCAAAACAACAGATACTGCCCTGCCAATACCAAGACAAAATACAGAATACGCTTACCCAGTTGCCACAAGCTATGCTCCTCCTTCAACTCTTTCAGTTTCTGTACTACAATCTTCCGCTTATCCGTTGCCAACTGCTCGCGCGAACGTCCTTCCCATAGTCCGTCCTGGTCGGTAAACGAAGCAATGACTTTATTGCCGTACATCAGATCGGTTACGATATCGCTGCTCTCGATATAGACAGAATCGGGATGCAGGGTAAACCGTTTACCCAACTGCATGATGGCCGCATCGATCATTTCGGCCCGCTGCAAAGGGGTATATCCCCCACGCTTGGTATACAAATAAAACAATGTATCGCCTTCGACCACTACCGGTACTCCCGGCGTAAACTGGCGAAGTGAGTCGATACGTGCCCTTTGCTGAGCTAATTTCACAGAGTCGGCAGCAAAAGCTTTCAGCCTCATCTGCTCCATTTCCATACGCATATTGGCTTCGCTCAGACGCGCCTCCTCCAACTCTTTCTTCATATCTGCCATCCGTACGGAATCCGAATCGTTCCGAACTGCGGTCCGGGTAGCCACACTATCACCCGTCAATATCTCACGAACCGCCTTTCCCAACTGTGCGCACATATTGTTGGTCACCAACAGAAACAACAAAAGGCCGAATAATCTGTTCTTTTTCATATCAAAAACTCATAAAGTAATTGTCACCGGAATGGATAAACGTGCCAAACATACAGATTGTTTTTGACATAGCATAGATCGAAATCATTATATTTGCACCCGAATCCGTAATTTAAAGGTATAGACATGGATATATTACTGCTTATTGGAGGATTACTCCTCATTTTGATAGGTGCCAACTGCCTGACAGATGGTGCTGCGTCCGTAGCCAAGCGATTCCGTATTCCTTCCATCGTAATCGGCCTGACTATCGTAGCTTTCGGAACTTCCGCCCCGGAACTGACCGTTAGCGTATCGTCCGCCCTGAAAGGTAGCGCGGACATCGCCGTAGGTAACGTAGTGGGAAGTAATATCTTCAATACATTGATGATCGTCGGGTGCACCGCTCTATTTGCTCCTATCGTAATTACCCGGAATACTTTGCGGAAAGAGATTCCGCTATGCATTCTCTCCTCCATCGTCCTGCTGATATGCGCCAATGACGTTTTTCTGAATAAAGCTTCCAGCAACATACTAAGCATCTCGGACGGACTGATTCTGCTCTGTTTCTTCACCATCTTCCTGGGCTACACATTTGCCATAGCCTCACCCACAAACAATACTCAACCGGAAGAGGAAATCAAAAGCCTCCCGATGTGGAAATCCGTACTTTTCATTCTGGGCGGATTGGCCGGACTTATTTTCGGGGGACAATGGTTTGTAGAGGGAGCAAGCAACATCGCACGGCACCTTGGCGTCAGCGAATCTGTTATCGGACTCACACTGGTAGCCGGAGGTACCTCCCTACCGGAACTTGCTACATCGATAGTGGCTGCCTTGAAAAAGAATCCGGAAATAGCCATCGGTAATGTGATCGGCAGTAATCTGTTCAACATCTTCTTTGTATTGGGATGCAGTGCTTCCATCACTCCCTTGCGGCTGACAGGCATCAATAACTTCGACCTTTTCACCTTGGTCGGTTCGGGCATTCTGCTCTGGTTTTTCGGATTATTTTTTGCCAAACGCACCATCACACGGATCGAAGGAAGTATTCTGGTGTTATGCTATATAGCCTACACCACCTATCTGATCTATCAGATTTGATAACATCGAGACACATAGTTTTTAGTTTTCGTACGTGGTAATTTAAAGATTATCACGTATCTTTGCCCCCTCATCATAAATACAAGCTATGGCCATTACAATTAAAAAGGTATCGACAAAAAGAGAACTTAAAAAATTCATTCGTTTTAATTACGAATTATACAAAGAGAATCCTTATTCCGTACCTGACCTCTACGACGACATGCTGAATACATTCAATAAGAAGAAAAATGCGGCATTCGAGTTCTGTGAGGCCGAGTACTTTCTGGCTTATAAAGACGGAAAAATCGTAGGGCGCATCGCAGGTATTATCAATCACCGTGCCAATGCCACCTGGAACAAAAAAGATGTCCGTTTCGGTTGGATCGACTTCATCGACGACCTTGAAGTATCTTCCAGACTTCTGCAAACCGTAGAAGAATGGGGTAAATCCAAAGGGATGGAGAACATTCAGGGACCTCTTGGATTTACCGACTTCGACGCAGAAGGTATGCTGATCGAAGGATTCGACCAACTCAGCACCATGGCAACCATCTACAATCATCCCTACTATCCGCAACACATGGAGAAACTGGGATTTGAGAAAGATGCCGACTGGGTGGAATACAAAATTTATATTCCTGACGCCATCCCTGAGAAGCACCAGCGCATATCCGATCTTATTCAGCGTAAATATAACCTCAAGATAAAGAAATATACCTCATCCAGAAAGATTGCAGCCGATTACGGACAAGCCATCTTTGAGTTGATGAACGAAGCTTATAGTCCGCTGTACGGATACTCTCCGCTTTCGCAACGGCAAATTGACCAATATGTTAAAATGTACCTTCCGATTGTCGACTTGCGAATGGTAACCCTGATCACAGATGCGGAAGACAAGTTAATTGCCGTAGGCATTTCAATGCCTTCACTTTCGGAAGCGTTACAGAAATCGCATGGACGCCTTTTGCCCCTCGGATGGTATTATCTGCTAAAGGCATTGTTCATGAAACGACGCGCCAAAATGCTTGACCTGCTGCTTGTAGCCGTGAAACCGGAGTACCAAAACAAAGGTGTTAACGCTTTGTTATTTTCCGATTTAATTCCGGTTTATCAAAAATTAGGTTTTATCTTTGCAGAAAGCAACCCCGAACTGGAAATGAACGGAAAGGTTCAGGCACAATGGGAATACTTTAAAACCGAACAACATAAACGTCGTCGTGCGTTTACTAAGAAGATAGACTAAAAACAATGGAAGAGAACGAACTGATACCTGTAGACAACAACCCTGTAGAATATACAGACGACAACATCCGCCACCTGAGCGACATGGAACATGTGCGCACCCGTCCGGGTATGTACATCGGTAAGCTGGGCGACGGTTCGCATCCCGAAGACGGAATATATGTCCTTCTGAAAGAAGTTATTGACAACAGTATCGACGAGTTCAAAATGCAATCCGGCAAGAAGATCGAAATCAGAGTGGAAGAGAATCTTCGTGTCAGTGTACGCGACTACGGCCGCGGTATCCCACAGGGAAAACTAATAGAGGCAGTCAGTGTGCTGAACACCGGTGGTAAGTATGACAGCAAGGCTTTCAAGAAAAGTGTCGGACTGAACGGTGTCGGCGTGAAAGCTGTCAATGCTTTGAGCTCAAACTTTGAAGTACGTAGTTACCGGGATGGTAAAGTGCGTTGCGCCACCTTTACCAAAGGAGAGTTGGTGACAGACCACACAGAAGATACGGAAGAAGAAAACGGTACTTACATCTTCTTCGAACCGGATGAAACTTTATTCCTGAATTATAGTTTCCGTCCCGAATTTATCGAGACGATGCTGCGCAATTACACATACCTGAACACCGGGCTGGCAATTATCTATAATGGCCAACGGATCCTTTCGCGCAATGGCCTGGTAGATTTGCTGAATGATAACATGACAGCTACCGGCCTCTACCCCATCGTACATCTGAAGGGCGAAGATATCGAGATAGCCTTTACCCATACCGGACAGTACGGAGAGGAGTACTACTCATTTGTAAACGGTCAGCATACCACTCAGGGAGGTACCCATCAAAGTGCTTTCAAAGAACACATCGCCCGCACCATCAAAGAGTTCTATAACAAGAATCAAGACTATACTGACATCCGTAACGGACTGGTAGCCGCCATTGCTGTCAACGTGGAAGAACCTATGTTTGAAAGCCAGACCAAAATCAAACTCGGCTCTACCAATATGTCGCCGGGAGGCATCACAGTAAATAAGTTCGTGGGTGACTTCATAAAACAGGAGGTAGACAATTTCCTCCACAAACATGCCGATATAGCCGAAATCATGTTGCAAAAGATACAGGATTCGGAAAAAGAACGCAAAGCCATTGCCGGAGTGACCAAACTGGCACGTGAACGCGCCAAGAAAGCCAACTTGCACAACCGGAAGCTGCGTGATTGCCGCGTCCACCTGAACGATGTGAAAGGCAAAGGACTGGAAGAGGAATCGTGCATCTTCATCACCGAGGGTGACTCGGCAAGCGGCTCTATCACCAAAAGCCGGGATGTGAACACACAAGCCGTATTCAGCCTCCGCGGTAAGCCTCTCAACTCTTTCGGCCTGACCAAAAAAGTAGTTTACGAGAACGAAGAATTCAATCTGCTGCAAGCTGCATTGAATATAGAAGACGGTATCGAAGGCTTACGCTACAACAAAGTGATCGTGGCTACCGATGCCGATGTGGATGGTATGCACATCCGCTTGTTGCTGATTACTTTCTTCCTTCAGTTCTTCCCCGATCTGATAAAGAAAGGACATGTATATATACTCCAAACTCCTCTCTTCCGCGTACGCAATAAAAAGAAAACGCTTTATTGTTATACCGAAGAAGAGCGTGTAAATGCTATTAAAGAGCTTAGCCCGAATCCGGAAATCACCCGTTTTAAAGGTTTGGGGGAAATCTCGCCCGACGAATTCAGACACTTTATCGGCAAAGATATGCGTCTCGAACAAGTATCGCTGCGCAAAACAGACACGGTAAAAGAACTACTCGAATTTTATATGGGTAAGAATACAATGGAACGGCAAAACTTTATTATTGATAATCTGGTTATAGAAGAAGACATCGCATAAACATGAGAAGAGCTATCTTTCCGGGAACGTTCGACCCGTTTACCATCGGACACTACTCCGTAGTTCAACGCACCCTGACATTCATGGACGAAGTGGTCATCGGTATCGGTATCAACGAAAACAAGAATACATACTTTCCGATCGAGAAACGTGTGGAAATGATTCGTAAGTTCTATAAAGACGAACCCCGGATCAAGGTCGAATCTTACGATTGCCTGACGATCGACTTTGCCCGTCAGGTAGATGCCCAATTCATCGTTCGCGGTATCCGTACCGTGAAAGACTTCGAATACGAAGAAACAATTGCCGATATCAACCGGAAACTGGCCGGCATTGAAACCATTCTGTTATTTACCGAACCGGAATTGACCTGTGTCAGCTCTACCATCGTCCGCGAACTGCTTGGCTATAATAAGGATATCAGTATGTTCATTCCCAAAGGGATGGAAATGTAATAAACCCATGTGATCATGAAAAGAATAATATACCTGCTTACCGGTTTGTGTTCCGTTTTGGGACTACAGGCACAGAACTTTGGCTCACCCGCCATGCGAAAATTACAACTGGCAGAGTTCGCCATCTCTAATTTATATGTAGATACGGTCAATGAAAACAAACTCGTTGAATCGGCCATCATAGAAATGCTGGCACAACTCGACCCTCATTCCACCTATTCGGATGCCGAAGAGGTGAAGAAAATGAATGAACCGCTCCAAGGCAATTTCGAAGGGATAGGTGTACAGTTTCAGATGATCGAAGATACGCTGCTCATCGTACAACCGGTGAGTAATGGCCCGTCCGAAAAGGTAGGTATCCTGGCAGGAGACCGTATCATCGCGGTGAATGACACAGCCATAGCAGGCGTAAAAATGGGAACAGAAGAAATCATGGGACGCCTGCGGGGCCCCAAAGATTCGAAAGTAAACCTGACCATTATCCGCAGAGGTGTGAAAGAACCGCTTTTATTTAATGTAAAACGAGATAAAATTCCAATCCTCAGCCTGGATGCCGCTTATATGATTCAGCCTAAAATAGGATACATCCGTATCAACCGTTTTGGAGCAACTACCGCCGAAGAGTTTCTAAAAGCCCTGAAAGAGTTGCAGAAAAAAGGGATGAAAGACCTGATTCTGGACCTGCAAGGCAACGGAGGAGGTTATCTGAATGCCGCCATCGATCTGGCAAACGAGTTCCTGGGACAAAAAGAACTGATTGTCTACACAGAAGGACGTTCTGCACAACGCAGTGAGTTTTTTGCCAAAGGCAACGGAAACTTCCGTAACGGACGTCTGGTGGTATTGGTAGACGAATATTCGGCTTCGGCAAGTGAGATTGTGACAGGTGCCATTCAGGATTGGGACAGAGGAGTGGTGGTAGGACGCCGTTCTTTCGGTAAAGGACTGGTTCAACGCCCGATCGACCTTCCGGACGGTTCTATGATCCGCCTGACCATTGCCCGCTACTATACACCTGCAGGACGTTGCATACAAAAGCCTTATGACAGCAGCATCAACGAAAAACCGGGAAAAGGAAAAAGCAGTGAAAGCAGCATCGAAAAATACAACCAGGATCTGATCGACCGGTATAATCATGGCGAAATGGTCAGTGCAGACAGCATCCACTTCCCAGACTCACTGAAATGCCAGACTAAAAAACTGGGACGTACGGTTTATGGTGGAGGAGGTATCATGCCGGACTACTTCGTTCCGGTAGACACAACGCTATATACCGACTATCACCGTAACCTGGTAGCCAAAGGGGTAGTCATTAAAACCACAATGAACTTCATTGAAAAGAACCGAAAGGCTTTATTGGATAAATATAAGACATTCGAGAAATTCAATGAAAAGTTTGAAATCGACGACCAGCTATTGAACTACCTGAGAGAAGCTGCCGATAAAGAAAAGATTGAATTCAACGAAGAGCAGTACAACAAAGCCCTGCCACTGATTAAAGCGCAGCTGAAAGCTTTGATAGCCCGTGACTTATGGGATATGAATGAATATTTCCAAGTAATGAATGCCACCAATAAGAGTGTGGAGCGGGCACTGGAAATCTTAAATGACAAAGAGTACGAAAAGATATTGAAATAACGTTTCTATAACGGAAAACGATATACGGTGAATGACGAACAGACTATGCTTCCTGCAGCCTGTTTGTCATTCACCGTATGTCGTCAATAACTTATTGTAACCTTCTTCTTCTCACCGAACAACCACTTGTTAAGCCAGCGATTCACATAAATATTGGCTACCGCACAACCGGCCCCTATCACAGCTCCTGCTGCTACATCCGACGGGTAATGTACTCCTTCATTCATTCTTGAGAATCCCACAGAACATGCCCAGAAAGCAGATGGAGCTATCACATACCATTTAGGATAGCGGATACTCAAAGAAGTAGCCAGTGAAAAGGCTGCTGCCGTATGACCGGAAGGAAACGAAGGACTCGATTCATGACTACGTGCATCTACCCGATCCGGATAACGGTCGTAGGGACGCTCACGGTCAAAAGCATATTTCATACCATACGTAATCACGACTGCCTCGGCCACACTCGTACCGATGTAAATGGCATCTTTCAGCAGCTCTTTATCTTTATCGATACCTGCATATACAGCCATCGCCACCGGTACACCTACCGCAATATAAGGTGCCGATTTAGAAAAGGCTTTGCTATAATTCCTCGCAAACTTACTATCAAGACTGTTTATTTTATGTAACGTATTGATATCCCAGTTCTGAGCATATCCCCCTACCGAAGAAAGCACACAAAAACAAATAAGCACAAATTTCTTCATTTTTCTACTAATTTACTATTTTGCAGCAAAGATAGATTAAAAAGACAGAGTTTTCGCAAAAAAAACCTATCTTTGTTCCCTAAGTATTATTTACCCTGACACCTAACTTTAATTCATGGCCAGAGAAACTCAATGTAATAGACAGACAGATTGTGCGCAATGTCCCAAAGCTACAGAAGGCATACTTGTTCACCGGAAGTTTCCCAAAGGACAACATTTTCCGCCCGACAAATGCACACAAAATTGTATCCTGTTTATACTACAAGGAGAATTACTGGTCAACAGTGAAGAGTATCCCGGCACCACATTACGTGAAGGACAATTTATTCTCCAGTCCATCGGCTCCAAATTAGAATTACTGGCACTGACAGACGTAAATTATGTAGTGTACTGGTTCAACGAACCACCCCTGATCTGTGAACAGCGCTATCATGAGATCCTGCAACAATCAGAAGCTCCGCTAACTTATACACCATTGGTTATGACACAACGCATAACCAACTTCATGAAAGATATTTGTGATTACCTCGATGAACAGATGCCTTGCGGCGCATTCATCGATCTGAAATGTCAGGAACTGATGTATCTGATCATCTGTTATTACCCGATACCCCAGTTGAGCAAGTTTTTCTATCCCATCAGCAGCTATACGGAAAGTTTCCAATATTTCGTCATGCAGAATTACGAAAAGGTGAAAAACGTAGAGGAGTTTGCACACCTGGGAGGCTATACCACTACCACTTTTCGCCGTTTATTCAAGAACATGTATGGCGTACCTGTATACGAATGGATTCTGAGCAAGAAAAGAGAAGGCATCCTGGAAGACCTCCAGCATACCAAACAACGGATCACCGAGATCAGTAATCGTTACGGATTCGACTCTTTATCACATTTTGCACATTTCTGCAAAGCTTCCTTTGGAGACTCTCCACGTGCCCTTCGTACACGTGCAGCCAGAGGTGAAAAAATTACTGCTTTAAAAACAGAATAGAAACCGCTCTCTTTACCCGATAACGGACAAAGCTTCATCCGAATCCCCTTCTCATTCTTCGGATCAGTCGGATACTTCTCCCACGTAGATGGATTTCAATCTTCCATCTTCCACCCTCCGAACAAGAGCTGGAATACAACACATCATGCTGGTATCCAAATGTATATAACTATATTTCTATCCATTTATGTCACTTAGAGTATTTTATGTTTCTTGCTATCTTTAGTGAAAATGGTCTTTTCTTTACCTCGTCCTGCATATCTGTGCCCATGAGCCCAGATAACAAGGCTCACATAAACATATCAGAAGGTACGGTAATACTCTTATTTACAAAGTATTATAAATGATGTCCATTTGACTTGTTTTCTTCTTAATTCATGCACAGAAAAGAGAATTAGAGGAAACCTCGGAAAACGACCAATTAAATATAAGCATGATAACGACTCCAAAAGCTAACTTCTTAAAGACAAATATTTTACTATTCTAACAGATTCACGACAAATCCTTTATAACCCCAACCGATCGTCCCGTTTACCCCATCCTCTCCGGACATTCAGGATTAAAGAATTATTTCTTTAATTCTTTGGTTAATCAATGTATTTCGTGTACTTTTGCACAATGAGAAAGAAGGCTCGTAAAACAGAAATTATAGTTCTAACAATTAAATAATTTAAAATCAATCATTTATGTGGTTAAGTAATTCATCTGTAGGAAGGAAAGTGGTGATGAG
>OASY01000046.1_pt1 | contig 139032 bp, 121 predicted proteins | sample 1501231 | NCBI WGS metagenome assembly OASY01 (sample SAMEA2579917, study PRJEB22360) | human gut metagenome | biome: human gut; feature: human-associated habitat; material: faeces | place: Denmark | collected 2008/2010 | reverse complement strand
AGATATCTAATCCTTTTAGGAATAAATATCTTCTGCTTTTAAGTTAATGACATTGTGCAAACATAAGGTTTTATTCCCAATGTCTGAAGACTCAATAGCATTAGTTAAATTTTCTCCCTCTCGGTTCTCAACCAATGCATTCCAAGCCATCAGATAAACCTTTATCAATGTTTCTTATTTCATTGACGCTCTTTCCGCTGGTGCTTTGTCCGAAATTGAACGAATACTCACCATTACTGTAATTCCGTACAGGCTTATCCCTCGCCTGACCGAAACCAAGCAAACTTTTTATACCCATCTGCTATCTCTTTCTTTTTGTTCCTGTCTGTGATAAAAACGATTCCATAGATATCGAAAAAAGTTCATAAAATTTTAGCAATTAAAGGCATTGGTTTTTTACTGTAAATTGCATATAATAAAAACACAGATAGAAATATCTGCGCAGCGGTTAGAGCGTCCAGTTAAAATGCTCGGTTAAAAGCGGTTAGATTGTCCAATTAAAACAATCGGTTAACAGCAATGGGTGGAGTAATCCACCCGCTACATCAGGTTGATCTGCTCACTCCTGCTGAAAGAAAAATCACAGAAAAAGAATATTGGGCACAACGCCGTGGACAGGAAAAGCTCGATGAACTGAATCAGAAAATGAAAGAAGATGGAATCACACCAAAGGAAACACGTTACCAGACAGAAAAACAATTTCTTCGTGACGCTATTGATGATGCTGCAAGCACCGCCCAATCACCAGAGGAATTTTCAAAAATCCTTGATGAAAAATATCACATCATCTTCAAGATCAGTCGAAACCGATACAGCTATCTTCACCCTGGCAGGAACAAATATATCACTGGAAAGAATCTTGGAACTAGATACACAGAAGATTTTCTCTTGAAAGCATTTGAGGAAAACACAAAATCCCATAAAGAACAAAAAGAAGAAATTCTGGAACAGCAGGCTCCGAATACTTCCACAGATTTACCAACTGTTCCTTTCTCTGATACTTCTGCTATCTCTACACCATTCATTTTCATAAAATCAGATCTCCGGCTTGTCATAGATCTGCAAACCTGTATTAAAGCACAGCAAAGTGGAGCCTATGCTCAAAAAGTAAAGCTCACCAATTTGAAGCAGATGGCTCAGACTGTTGCCTACATACAGGAACATGGCTATAATTCTCTTGATGATTTCCATGTAGAACTCAATCAGGCATCAGACCAGACCAGTGCTCCCAGAAAATCTTTAAAAGATACTGAACAGCAACTTAAAGATGTGAATGAACAGATTGAAAAAGTAAAAGATTTATAGACTGTTATTTTTTATCGGCATTTGTCATTTCAAAATTCAGGTATTGAGGATTGCTATTTGCCATGTTAAAATAATGATATAGGAATCCATGTTTACTATATCCCATTCTAAAGGAAAGCAGGTGGTGTTTTTACAATGAATAATACAGAAGAAACACTGGATTTTGAGCAAAAACATAAAGAAGATCTACAACGCCTTAGGGGTTTTCGTCTTTTAGATGATGATTTTATGAGTAAAGTTTTTGAAGATAAGGCATGTGCGGAATTTCTACTTCAAATTATTTTGCAAAGACATGACCTTAAAGTACAATCTGTGCAGGGACAATACGATATAAAAAATTTACAGGGACGTTCTATTCGCTTGGATATATTAGCTGTTGATTCCAATAACCGCATTTATAATATAGAAATTCAAAGAAGTGATCGTGGTGCTGATGCAAAACGTGCAAGATACAATAGCAGTCTTATAGATGCCAATATAACTGAAGCTGGCGATAAATATGATGCTCTCACTGAAACCTATGTGATTTTTATTACCGAAAATGATGTATTAAAAGCCGGGCTTCCAATTTATCATGTTGACCGCATCATCCAGGAAACCGGTGAACCATTCGGTGATGAAGCTCATATTATTTATATAAATTCCCAAATCAAAGATGAAACAGAACTCGGAAAACTAATGCACGATTTTTCCTGTACCAATCCGAAAGACATGTATTATAAAATCCTTGCTGACAGAGTACGTTATTTTAAAGAAGATGAGGAAGGAGTTTTGACTATGTGCAGAGAAATGGAAAATATGCGAAAAGCTGAACGCATTGAAATTGCTAAACGTATGCTGGCCTCCGGTAAACTCACTTACGAAGATATTGCCGCTTTTACAGACCTGACCTTAGAAGAAATCGAAGCGCTGGCTGTACAAAAAACCGCATAACAAAAAGAGGAACCATCTCGCTATATACAGATGTGTTCCTCATTTCTTTATAAATAAAAGAAAAAAACTGAATCATAATAAAAAAACGCAGGAGAAATCTAAGATGAAAGCACATAAATATTGGTCACTTGGTGCATTGGCAGCAATGTTTGGAATCTTTTATACTGGCTATAAAAATATGAAATCCGCTCATAAGTATTTTGCTTGTAGCTCTCTGTTCTGCATGATCATAGCTATCTATTCTGGGCATGAAATGATTTCTGGTAAGTCTAAAAAAAGAAAGACTCTGTTTCCGATGGAGAATAGCAAGCCGAACCTGTGAAAAGGAGACTTCGACGGTCTTACAAATGCTATGAAAAGAAGTATTCTATGCTGTTTTTTCTTCTTTATTCTATTTTTCTTCCTCCAACTCCCGGAGGACTTCTTCGCCGTACTTATCAATCATCCGTACCAGAAAATCAATGCACCGCTCAAATTCAATATTCTGTTGCATAAGCTCCTCCCGTCATTGTTTTAATCTGAGCTTATTTTACAGAACCTACCGGAAAACCACATTGAATAGAAATTGATTTTAAATTGACACAATCAATTTAAAAATATCCGCATTTTCTTGATCAGGAGTTATATCCACAGATTGGATTTTCCATTGGAAAAACTCTATCCGGTCTTTTAACAAAACAAACATAATTTACGGCGGGCAACTTGCCCGCCGTTATATTCAACTATTCGTCAAATAAATATATGCATCTTCCAAAGTGATATCATTATCCGGGACACACTTCTCATTTGGCTTTCCTTTGCTTAATACTTTCATATGAATTCCATTTTCTACATACTGCTTAGATGAAATAGAATAATTGGCTTCTAACAAACGGGCTTCTTCTGCATTTTGTACCGTACAATTCCAAACACAGCCCTTTGCATTTTCCAGCAATCCACTCACACTTCCGGAATATAAAAAATTCCCTTTTTTCATAATGGCAAGCTGTGTACAGGTTGCTGCTAAATCTTCTACTACATGAGTGGAAAACAGCACAGTTCTATCCTTTGAAAAATCAACCAGAAGATTGCGGATCCTGATTCTTTCTTCCGGATCTAACCCGGTGGTAGGTTCATCAATAATCAAAAAATCCGGATTATTAAGAAGTGCCTGTATGAGTCCGACACGTCTCTTCATACCACCAGATAATTGCCGCATTTTTTTATTCTGATGCTCTGTAAGAGAAGTCTTTTCCAGATAATAGGTAATTCTTTGTTCGAGGTCATTTCTGGATACTCCTGACAGTCCCCCCATATATACAAGACATTCTTTCACCGTAAGATTCGGATATAAGTCGATTTCCTGTGGAAGATAACCAATCTTTTTCTGTATTTTCTCATAATTTCCCTCGTTATACAGAATTCCATCAAGGGAAACCATTCCTTCCGTTTGTTTTAAAACAGTTGTAAGAACCCTCATCAAAGTGGTTTTTCCAGCACCATTCTCACCCAAAAGTCCGTAAATTCCCTTAGGTATTTCAAGAGATGCCTTATTTACTGCAACTACACCATTTTTAAATCTAACTGTTAAATCATTTATTCTAATACTCATAATCTATCCTCTTTTCTTTAAAGCCATTGGTAATACTGCAAATAAAAACAGCCCCGCTATAAAAGACACAAGCGTTCCATAAATCCAACTCTCGGACATTAATTGAGTAGGTTCACAAAAGCTGAAAGAAAACAATCCCAGATTTCCGAAAAATGAACTTCCCGCTTTTGATATAAGTCCAATGACAATTCCAAATAAACATCCAATACCTGCCCACATATTTCGAAGCAATGTACACAAAATCACAGAGCATATACTCCAAAGCCAGATAGTTCCAAACATTGCAATGAAATATAAAAGAAATATCTGAATACCCGAAATGCCTTCGTTTACACTGCCCGGTTTTTGCCAGAAAAATAAAACATATCCAACACAGGAAAGTATTAATAAATATAATATTTGAACGCACACTCTCTGTGATATTACTTTTAACTGCTTTTTTTGATCATACAAATGAAATACATCGGCACGCTTACTTTTCACTTCCATCAAATATGTGTCACTACAAAAAATAATTGTTAAAAATGCTATTGGCGACTGAATCGCTGAACCGATTTCTTCATAGTATATAATCGGATGAATAGCACACAATATCAGTATAAATGCACATGAATAAAAAATCTTATATAACGACAGGCAGTTTTTTAGTTCCGTTTTCAATGAACCCTCCTCCTTTTCCAGATTGTAACAGAAATACATACTAATATAACTGATGAAATTACAAGAATAATCTGATTTATGTTTGACATTTTGGCTACATGTGTTTCAAAAAATCTGCCAGGGAATCGCACCACAATAGAGAACGGTCTCATATAATAAATATCATTCTTCATGGTCAGCATATTTGAATATATAATGTGTAAAAACAAGATTGGTGCTGCCGGAAGCGGATTTTTAAATATTAATGCTGTAATTGTATAGACACAACATATCATCAAAAGATTCGGCACAATATAGATCAGAGAATTCACGCAAAAATCAATTGGTGTTACTAGAAAGCCCGATTCTAAAGACGTTTTCAAACACAGCATAAAGAATATAACATTCAAAATCACTAATACTCCCAGCATACTAATGAATCCGCTTATTACTTTCCCACATATATATTGGATTGCCGTAACAGGCTTTGTATGTAATAATTCATAGGTACTTTTTCGTGTATCCTGAATAAATAAAAATGATAGCAAGACTGTTGCAAAAAAGGCCATATGCAATCCTGCAAAATCCGTAAATTTTTTGGCAAAGTACCAGGAAAAAGAATGTTCGGATAATTTCCGCTCGATATAATGATTGATTTCTTCTGCTGTCCCCTTATGAATTTCAAGGTCCTCATAAGCATATATTGCATGATAATAGCCATATTGGGATCCCAAAAACTCAGAAGCAGTCTTTACATCCATATTCTGAATTTCTTTCATTACATGATCTGCTTCCTGCCTGCTAAATCCAAAACCATTTTTGGAGGTGTCCATTAACGTCTCTTTGATCGTATCTTCCCACTCCCTTCTTCTTTCTTTATCATCAGATGTGGGAATGTACCCATCCATGACATCAGCATCTTCCAATGCTACGTCATTTTGTGTGATCTGTTCATTCTGTTTGATATAATGAATTTGCAAATACGATGACAGACATTGATACATACTGGCAACTATAATAATCAAGCCAATCCACAAAACAGGGTTCTTTAAATAATCAAGTATACTTCTTTTTATGATTGTTTTCATTGTATCTCTTCCTTTCTTTATTTTCTTTAACAACATCATACAAATCAATTCTCAATAAATTCACAACAAAAAGACTAAAACCACTTTATTTGTGATTTCAGCCTTATAAAGTATTTTTATTCAGCTTTGAAAAGAGCTTCTACATGAGCACCGCCCTGTCTGGCATTATATATTTTCAAATTTCCTCCATGCTTTTCACAGAAAATACGAGAAATATACATACCAAGGCCAAAATGCTTTAAATCATCTTGTGGATTCTTATGATAAAATGGTTCTGTTACTTTTTCCTCAGTATCCACAAATCCTATTCCATCATCTTCAACAGAAATTATAAGAAAACCATCCTTTTTCTTTATCTGCAAAGCAATACTTTTTTGTGCATATCGAACCGCATTTTCCAGTAAGTTGTCTGTCACTTCCATGACAAGTTCCTCATCCACTTTCACAATGTTTTGTTCCTGCACTCTTTCTACCTTACATAATTTACTTTCCTTCTTGGACAGCATGGCAGCTTCTGCCTCAATCTTTTTTGCCAGTTCCGATAATTCTATCTCTGAGCATTGCAGTTCCCTCTGTTCTAAATGGGACATTTTTCTCATGTTTTCCGTGAAATGCTCTATACGGTCAATCTGATACATGCCTGTTTGTAAGATATCAATAACATCCTCTGTTTTTATACTCTCAGCAGAAACAAACTCTAAGAGCATTTCCTGATACCCACGCAATATGGAAAGTGGAGAACGTATATCATGTGCAATTGCATTCCGCAAAGCCTTCTCGTCATCAATCATTCGCCACATCTTTCTGTTGTTATCTGCTAAATCACTTCGCATCATTTCAAATTCTTTACACAAAGTTCCCATCTCATCTTTATTTTCATAGGACACATGAAAATCCAGTTCATTATCTGCAATCATTTGTGAGGCATCTTTTAGTTCCTGTAGAGGTGTCTTTAACTTATTTTTATAAAAAAAGAATACCGCAGCAACACTCCCAACAATCGAAAAAATCAGTACCGAATATGTTTCCATAAAGTCACACATTTCCGAAAGATGATAGTCCAAACGATTCATCTGCGATTGATTAGGTCTTGATATCTCAATCTCGTATTTCTTTCCATATTGCTGAAATACGTCCGTATAATCTGCATAATCAATATATTTTTCCCATATTTTATTCTGCATATTTCTTGCAAAATGAACTGTAAATCCAGATAACAGAAATGCTGCCGTTAAGCTGATCACAAAATAAAGCAGAATTGTTTTTTTCAGTGACAAGTTTCTTATTTTTTCCATCGGTATCCAATCCCCCATACAGTTTCTATGTATTCTTTTTCTGAATAATCCGCTATTTTTTTCCTTATACGCCGTACTAATTCCGTTATCGTTCTACTGTCCCCTTCCGCATCATATCCACAGACTTGTGCATATATACGTTCTTTATCAAACACCTGCCCTGGATGCATGGATAAGAATTCAATAATCTGATATTCAATTTTTGTGAACTCCATCCTGTGTCCGGCTATAGCTACTATTTTTTCAGAATAATCAATCAGCATTTCACCCATGAAACGGTATTCCGTTTTTTGTTGATGCCTTTCTTCTCTCTTTATGTTTGTAACAATCCTCGCTTCCAACTCCCGAAGACTAAATGGTTTCGTAATATAATCATCCCCACCCGAAAGCAACCCATTAATTTTATCATCTTCGTCAACTCTTGCTGTCAGAAATAAAATTGGACATAACACTTTACTGCGTATCAGACGACATACTTCAATCCCATCCATGCGTGGCATATTGATATCCAACAAAATAATATCCGGTTTCATTTTTATTTTATTTAATGCTTCCATTCCATCTGTAGCCGTAATAGTTTCATATTGTTTCATATTAAAATAACTACAAAGCATTTTCACCAATTCTTTATCATCATCGACAACTAAAATCTTGTATTTCATCCAAACCACCTCCAGTATCCATATTATACGATAAAAAACAATGAAATCACAACAAGAGTACATGAAGAACGTAAGCACAATATATCTTTTTTCTCAATTTCCCCTCAATGTCTTTTACCTCCGATCTTCGTATGCTTATCTCACAGCAGAGCAGTACCACACCGGTACGACCTGCTGAATCAATCAATACGAAAACGGAGGTATTTTTTATGCAAGAACTCAGAAACACAAAAATCATTGCTGTAGATCATGGCTATGGCAATATGAAAACAGCAAACACCGTCACGCCAACCGGAATCAAAGCCTATGAAACAGAACCAATCTTCACCGGGAATATTCTGGAATACAACGGCATTTACTACCGGATCGGCAAAGGACACAAAGAATTTATCCCGGATAAAGCTATGGACGAAGAATATTATCTTCTGACGCTAATGGCTATTGCAAGGGAACTAAATGTCTTTTCCATCCGTGAAGCAGATGTTCATCTGGCTGCCGGACTTCCTCTGACATGGATGAATAACAATCTTGATATCCTAGATTCTCAGGACATCTCGCTCAAAAAACAGCTTGAAAAAGATGCCGCCGCTTTCCGGGAAGAAAAATTTCGTCCTGAATCTGAACAGTATACAGAATTGCTGGACACCAGAATCCAGATACGTCCTGATTTCCGGGATAAGCTGATCGAGCAGCTCAAAGGTACTTTTGGTAAGTATTATGACTATCACCGCCGTGATATTGCCGCCAATGAGGTGGATTATCTCAATGTGGAAGATTCGGATGTCTTCTCCCATCGTGCATGGGAACTTAAATATCAGCGAGAACAGGAAATGCGGCGAAATCAGCCTGCAAGAGCTAAGAAAAAATCCTATGATATGGAATTGTAATCATCTTCGAGTAGATAACATGCTCTTACAAATCTCTTGTTCAAAAATAAACTTCTTTCAAAAAGGCGTATGGAAATCAAAACTTCCATACGCCTTTTTATATTCTGCTCTTCAAATTGTCTAAAAGTTGACTAAAAATATATCACCGTTCATATGATACAATAATTTCTTTGCTATCTGCTGTTTTATAATCAATTGTTCCCAAATTACCAATCAAATCAAATGTCATATCTGCATTAACCTGCAATTCATCTTCAAGCTTGACTGCAGACGGCTCATCTTTTAGAAAAACTGTTAATCCATAAGGCTCTGTTTCAGACTGTATCTCTATACTATCATATGAGTATCCCTCCGGATACTCTTGACTGCTTACAATATTTATGACATTTGAAGAATCTCCTACATAATCTGTCTTATACTGCGATAAATCAGGAATTTCGTACAGTTTTTCTTTTTTTCCGCACGCTGAAATCAACATGATTGATACGGCAACTAACATAATTGCAAGTACTTTTTTCTTCATAGAAACACCTCCCGAAAGCTTTATTCAACACTTTTCGATTTGAGTAAGAGCCCAAGGGATTTTAATGTCCCTTATGCTTTTCTCTTTTCTTTCGCTGTTTCAGTTCAAACATTCGCTGCTCTTCTGCCTCTTTTTTCTTGCGGCTTTTCTCTTTGCGCTCCTGCTTGTTCTGTTCCTGCTGTAATTTCAACGCCTGTTGCGATTTTGTACCAATGCCTATTTCCAGCATCTGCTTCTTTGCTTCCCGCTGCATCCGTTTCGGATTTCTTTTGATATCCTTTACAACAGTTTCAACAACCGGACTGAATTTCAAACTGAAGTACCACTTTTGAATATATTCCTGTACTTCACAATCTTTTGGCTCTGCGCCAAATGTTACCTTTGCCGCAGATAGTTTACCATCTTCGATGCGTTCAAAGATTCCCACCCAAAACGGCTCCTCAAAAAATACTGTCAGCTTTCCATTTACTTTGTCCATAAGAATCCCTCCTAAAATTGATTGAACAAAGAATGGACAACCCGGAGGGGCAGGTTACTTACCCTATTTATATAGGACGGCCGGGCTACCTACCGGCTCTGGCACATCAAAGATGTACGTTGCGTTTTTATCTTTGCGTTTATAATCAAGCCATATGGCACGATTAACTTAATTCTGTAACTTCTAAGTTACGTTCCTCCAAAATATTCTTCTTACTTCATAAGATTCTATCTTCTGTTCAAATCATACCATATGATTAATGCATTTTCTATATACTTTCTTGATAACCAGCAAAAAGCTCCCGAAGGAGCTTTCCACGTTTTAAATGTACGCTAATTCGCTTAACACAATCTCTTCTGCATCATTCCTTATTTCCCATGAAGAATGTTGTAAATTAGTAATATCCACAACGATAGCAGGTAATTTAATTATTCGTATTTTTTCCCGATAATGTAAATCGAAACTACCATACCACCTAATATCATAATTAAGAAAATTTTATTTAAAATATCCCATAAAGCTATATTGAGACAATTGATTATTATAATACCTGCAAGAGGATATAGAACAACCGTTGCAAGTGTCCAAATTTTTAAAGTTGTACAGATGTACATCCAATTTCCGTTGTTAAAGGATAAACCAACTAGATGTATTCTAAAAATTCCTTGTGAAACATAATTTATCTTGTTTGCATCATAATATGTTGGTAATATGTCTTTGGCAAAGAAACAAAACCATGCACCAAATAAAAGCATTAACCCTGTAACCAGCAATATATCATCTTTCATCTCAGCTATTGAATTCCCAGATACGACTAACATAATAATTTCTGTAATAGATATTAAAAAGCATAGCAAATATGCTAATATCCAGTTTTTTCTATGCTGATGAATAGAATTCCTAACAGCCATATCGAGAGAGCCTACTACCAATTCCTCGACTTCTTTTGTATCAATATTTTTCTGTGTATCTATTTTTTCTCCACGTAACAATTCTGTAACGGTAACATCTAATATATCAGCTATTGGTATGAGTAATACGACATTAGGCATACTAAGACCACGTTCCCATTTGCTGACCGTTTTATCTGATACATATAATTTTTCAGCCAAATCCTTTTGAGTTAAATTCTTTTTCTTTCTTAATTCGGTTACAAATAAACCGAATTTTTCATTACTAATTTGATACATACATCCACCTCCTGCACACATATTATAATGGGAGTACGCATAAATCAATCGACTAGCAGTAGAATTACAGAATATTAGCACAAAATTCATCAAATAATCTCCCCATCATGATTATTTCTATAAAGTTATATTCGGATATTTTTTAAGCCATACTATGGAATAATTAAATCGGCAACTTATGACCAAGACGGAAAAAAACAGCCTTCAGAAACTTAGAAAAGATCACTTGCTATAGAATTGTAATATGCTTCTTCTTTGACCCCTTATAAATACAAAAGCTGAACAAATAGGATTTTTCGTCCTACCTGTTCAGCTCTTTGTTTACCTGTAAATCAATTCTTTCAACACAATCTCTTCTGCTACATTTCGGATATTATTTACAGCCCTGACCCATTCCATCTGATCACGAACTTTCATTTCTTCCGTAATGCCTTGCTTTTCCAACATCTGACGTACCAAAATATTCATTCTCTCCTGTGCTTCATCGTCCACAAGATTCAGATGTTCCACCAGTCTGTCTTCCAACATATACAGTGAATACATTGCCGGACGATGCTCTTTCAGATATGTTCTCCGTAGCATTCCATATTTTCCATAATGCGGTTCTTCATCTGTACTGACAAGATTCGGATAGTAAATTCCGTCTGCGCCAAGTGTGTAGGTTCCACCCATTTTCTCAAATGTGCTTTTCATGTGTTATTCCTCCTTGAAATCAGCGATGTCCTTAGATCATCGCAAAATATTTCAGGGCAGCCTTGATAGCATCTTCTTTCTCTTTCGGGCATTGTGGAACTCTTGCATTTTCTGATTTTGGAAGATTATAGTTTTCTCCCACTTCAATTCCACATTTGCGTTTTACCTGAGAAATATATAAACTTGAAACCTTCAAGCCAAATTCTTTCAGCACATAATCTTTGATTTCCTGATAGGTTGCTTTCAACTCGGCACTGGTGGCATCCAGCTCGTCCAGGTCTAAGTCGATCTCTATCGTGTCATCTGGTTTTTGTTGGGACAAAAGAACAACCGTCTCGACGTGAGTACAAATTCAAATGATATCCCCACAAAATTTCGGAAATATGGGCAATATTTATACAGTACTAATACTGCTCGTGTATCCCTTTTCTCACAAAATCATGTATTATCATCTTCAACTTCTAAAACTTTACATTCGTATAAATTATTTTTGAAATTAGGAATAATTCACATATGAGATTTTTCTCATTTATATTTAAACTTATTATTTTTTAATATCTCTCTTATACGTTCCTCTTTTGTCCCTGCCTTAATCCAAATACTTCTTTTTTTATTTAAAAAACATTTACATCCGCACAGTTTTAATAAAGGTTGTATCTCCTCACGACTTGCTTCGAATATCCGTTCCATATCATCCGATAATATATAGTCATGATTAGAAAATTCCTTATCTATCTTTCTAATATTTCTTTCTATTCGCATCCAACTATTTTCTTCATCTAATATTGCATTTTTCTTGTTTCTAAGTTTTTTCATTTTAGACCAAATTGTGGTTACCATAGAAATAATAATTGCACTCGGCAAAGTTTGAAGAACCCCCACCTCAATCTGCCGCATTACCTCTGGACTGTTGAAATAATTACATACACTATCCACAATCTCTTTCAATAATTGCAAATCAAATTCATGTCGCTCATTCCAAAAATAATATTCATATAATTCTAAAGCAATTAAATCCTTAAACTCTTTTTTCTGAATCAAAAGCAAAAAATCATTAGATTCATTTGACTTATCATCATATCCTCGCAAAAGCACTTCATCTAAAATATAATCAATATTTTTATTACTTCCCATGTTTTCTCTCCCTGTTAATGATTTACCAGCTAAAGTCAACTCTCCTTTATAAATCAAGTTCATTTCTTCACAAAGAAAGTAAAGTTTAGAATCATCTTCTTTATAAAAAGAATTTGTTCTTAAATAATCCATAATCTCATTTTTGGATATATTATTTTCATCATACCATGACCAATAATATTTTCTTCGTCGAAGCAGATGGTATATATACATCAATTTATCCGTCGGAATCAATACATCATTTATATACACTGCCACATTTTTTGCATTATAAGTGTTGATAATTAGCCCTTCCCCATTTGGATTTGTAAAATCAAGATAATTCAAGGGATAATATGACATATTGTTTGATTTTACTTCGTCATTATCAAAAAACTCTGTACAAAAATATATTTTTACACTATAAATATCCAATAAAAAATCAACATACCTATTAACATTAAAAAACTCAACACCCGTTAGTTGAATACCTACCGAATCGCCACAATTTACTTTTTTATGAACTTTGTTATACTTTATTGTGCCCATCGGATTCAGCAACGGACGCATATACAAATAATGACTTCCTATTGGCACTTGTGCTGAAAGTTGTGAAAATAAGAATCCCAGAAAATCTTCAATCATTAAATTAGCATTATTAACACATTGAAGTTTTGAAAATATCTTTTCCATTTCATTCCTTAATGGTGGTTCAAAACTTATATATTCATAGTCTTTTTTATTCACAATCTGCTTTGTATTATCATTTCCTCTATAACGTTTATGCAAAACAATCACATCCCACAAGCGCCAAATCAAAGGAACTGTTTCAGTTGTTATAATATTATTTTTTATAACGACTAGAAGCAATTCATATAGAAGTTTTATTTCTTCCACACTCGAAGTATTCTTTTCAATTTTTCCTAATCCCGCATAAACATTTCCATTATTTCCATCAATTGTTACGCTATTGCCCGATGCATGAATAGCATCTCCCATTTTATTAAAATCACCAAACCCAGCCACACATGGTTTATTAATACCTCTACATACTACTGCCGCGTGGGAAGTCATTCCACCTCGAGCAGTAATAACCCCTCTACAATATTTTGAACTTACTAACTCAATCGTTTCCGTTAAAAGTTCCATTTGACAAAAAATAAACTGTTCTTTTTTCCTTATCAAGTATTCTGCTTCATCGATTGAAAAACAAATCGTAGCAGTTCCTACCCCTCCACTCACAGGCAAGCCTTTTCCTAAGAATTCTAACTCATCGGCATTAACTAATTTTTCTTCATCTAATAAATCTTCTATCTGCTGATATGGTATCTTTTTTATGACATCTTCCACGCTCATTTTGCCTTCACAAAACATACTCATAACAATCTTTAAATTTGCTAACTTTGATCGTTTACCAATGCGTGCAGACAAAATATACAATTTTCCATTTTCAACCGTAAATTCCACATCCATCATATCATGAAAGTGTTTCTCTAATATTTCACCATAATGCTCCAGTTCAGTAAAAATTGATTTATTCATCTCTCATCCTTTAAAATGTGTTTACCATTCATCAAATTCAATAATTATTATTTTCCAAATATTTATCTCTAAATTTTTGAATTCTAAAGAAGCATCCAATATATAATTTAACTGTTAATTACAATTAATCGCTATATCAAAAAATTTCAATGCATCCTTTTTCGCTTCTACCTTCTCCACCGTCGGATGCTTTCTCGACTGTGCCAATTCTTCTACCGCATTAGGTGCATCATACATCGGCATCCCCAATCCTCTCTTTACCTCTGCTGTTTATGTAATATGTACCTTGAAGCCAAATTTAGCTTTTAATAAACATAAATCATAGAACTTAACTAATGTCACACATCCGCCGAACATAATCCAATACATCCTTATTCTTTTTTATAATATTTTTATCAGAATACATTTGATCCAAAGTCTTCCAACAATACTTTTTCCCATTACAATGAAATGTTCGTTTATTATTAAAATCAATCGCAATATTCGTTGCTTGAAAGTAATGAAAATTATATTTTTTTCTCACTTTATCTCCCACAGAATATTTCTCACTTATATTATTTCCTATATACTTAAACTCTATTTCTTCTGATATTTTTAAATCTCTTTTTATGCACTCCGTTATATATTTCAATTCTTTCGCTTTACTAAAAATCGCATTTAAACAATGATAGTTTGGGAATAGCCAACAGTTCCATCTTTTACTTTTAAACACCAAATACTTTCCATTTTCACGGCTATCTCTTATCACAACAATATTAAATGAATGCTCTATCTTTGGATCAATATCCGCTATTTCACTATACAGTTGATCTACAGAATAGATTTTTATACTCTTTATAAATGTATAAATTCCATATGTCAATATAACAATCGAAATACCCCATGCAATAATTTTAAAATATAACGGCTTTATAATTGTTAATTGACTAAAATCTGAAAGTACTAAAGTAATCATTAGAGATATACTAGAAATACTCTCTCCTATTCCATCATATTTTTTCTGTTCAAGCATTTTTCGTTTCTTCTCTAACAATAATTTTAATTGATTTTCATCAATATTCAGCATCAGATTGTACCTCCTGAAACACAGCATATCTATTAATCAGATAACCTCAAAATGCTTCAACGCATCCTTTATGGCTTCCACTTTCTCTGCCGTCGGATGCTTCCTCGGCTGTTTCAATTCCTCTACCGCATTAGGAGCATCGTACATTGGCAAGCCTAAATCTCTCTTTACCTCTGCGATATATGCGGTATGTACCTTGAAGCCGTATTTAGCTTCTATGTACTCCTTTATCATTTTGTAGGTCACTCGTTCTTTGGGCTTATATTCTTCGGCTCTTTTAGCGATATTATCAAGCGGAACTTTTCCCTCACCCTCGCCAAACTCAACTTTTACGTTGATATGTCCGTCTGGCTTTTTGTGGGAAAGCAGTACTACCGTCTCCACGTGTGTTGTCACTAACATAGGAACACACATCCTTTACCTCGTCTACGATATGGGAACACATTTCTTTCGCTTTTTCTACTGCTTTTGATTTCTTCCCAAATCGTTCTTTTGCGTTTCCAATTTCATTTTTGAATCCTGTTTTATATATGAAAATGATTTTATAGGGATCTTTCTCTCCATTTTCATCGTAACCACCGACAATAACTTTTTCGATGATACTTTCAAATATTCCTCTGTCAAATTCTTCTAAGATCTGATTTTTTGACAATGCTTTTCTAAAATCTGCCAGTCTTCTTTGCAAGCTGCCTTCATTGTCATATTGTTGTTCCAACATACTTAACTGTGCTTTTGCTTCAGACAATTTCTTTTCATATCCCACATCTGTTTCCTCATAAATGTCTTTAGCCACAACACCTTCTAAATAGTTTTCCAGCAACTTTTTTCTCTTATATTGAATATTATAAACACTTCTATTGAGTTTTTCAATTTTATCTTCTATCGAGTCCTCTGATAAAGTTTTCTCGACTCTCCTAATAAATTCCTCTAACACGTCTTTATGATCTGTACATAACATACGGTAAGATTCAATAAAAGCATCTTCTATAACCTGCTCTGGAATTCCTTTACTATCTGGACAAAACCTTTTACCATGCTTTGTTGATTCTACACATTGCCAAATAGTTTTTGTATATTTCGAACTGCTATGCCACCTTCTCCTTGATAAATTCGCACCGCAAAATCCACATTCAAGCATACAACTAAAAGCATATTGTCTACTGAATTTTTCTCGTTTTCCAGGTGCTACTCCCTTTTTGCGTCCTCCATTACGGCGTTCCCGTATCTCCTGAGCTCTTGCAAATGTTTCTTCTGATACAATCGGTTCATGATGATTTTTGATGTAAAACCGATCTTCTTCTCCAAGATTTTCCAGCGTTCTTTTTGATATCGAATCTACTGTAAAGGTTTTTCCTAATAAAATATCACCTTTGTATTTTTCATTATTAATAATTCCCATTACACTGGAAGAAGTCCATGGATTCCCTTTAATAGTTGAAATTCCCTGTTCATTCAGTTCTCTTGCAATCATCGTACTTCCAGCACCTGCAACATATCTGTCAAATATGTATCGGACCGTTTCCGCACCTTCTTCGTTAATAGACAGCGACTTTGTTACTACATCGTAATCATATCCAAGGCAGCCCTGAAAACCAACAAGTTCTCCACGTTTCATCTTCATTTTCAAACCTTTTTTTACATATGCAGATGTATTTTCCACTTCCTGCTGTGCAACAGAACTTAAAATAGTCAGTAAAAATTCTCCATCTTTTAAGGTATTAATTTTTTCGACTTCAAAATATACCGCTATATTCCTCTCTCTTAACATTCTTACATATTTTAATGTATCTAATGTATTTCGTGCGAATCTAGGAATGCTTTTTGCAATCACTAGATCAATATTACCCGAAAGGCATTCCTGAATCAGTAATTGGAATTCTTCTCTTTTATCTGTTTTTGTGCCTGTAATTGCTTTATCAGCAAACACTCCTGCAAAAACCCATTGCTTATTACTCTTTATCAAATCCGTGTAATATCTGACCATTGAATTATAACTTTTAATCTGATCTTCATCATCAGTACTAACACGACAGTATGCGGCAACTCTTAATCTATCAATCTTTCTTCCCGTAGAAGTATCCTCACCAGCACCCTTCGCCTTAATGATTTCAACTTCCATTTCACCGCCCCTTTCTTTTTGTGTTCCTACCGTAGTGTTGATATAATCTTACAACGCAACACTATAATAGTCAAGCGGTAATATTAGAAATAACACCATAATCTTTTTTTAACTTTTTCTCTACCAGCTGATACTCTGCTTCACTTATAAGTTTTAACGAGCGTAATTGTTTCAACATTGACAGCTGCATACTGTATCTCAACAATTTTGCACTATTCATTTTCCCTCTCTACTCTTTCTCATCTACTTTTATCAAAAAATCCTGCAGTAGCTGTCGGGTAACAGCCTCATTGGTATTTCACCATCTTTTCAGACCGGGCAGCTTTCCCGGAAGTATCATTATCAAAAACAGTATCTTCGCCACAAAAATCCCACTTTCTGATCACAGTCAAATATTTATCGCTCATGCCTTTGCTTCCATATCATTTTGATACCATTTCCACTTTGCGTCACGATGTCGCAAAGCAATAATGCAGGCAGTCCTGGTGTATCTACTGTATAGCTCCTCTGTTTCATTCGTCCTGCAGGATAAATATGAAATTTTCAAGGTACAACGATTGCTCTTTTCATATCAATTTACGAAAGGGAGTAGTTCAGATAAAAATTATGCAATCTTAAATTTCAGTATTTTAGTAATCAATTTTGTTTCAAGTCTGCGTCTCAATGTTTCATCCACACAATAATGTAAATTTCCGTATTCATCATATAATTTTCTGGTTGATAACACTGCAATATAACCTTCATAATGTTTCAAAATCCTGTTAATTGCTTCCACATCTCCGGACGCTGCCGACACAATAGTATGATACGGTAGTAACTTTGTATTATTTCTTTTTTCCAGTCCTGATCTCCTCCATAATCTTTTTTAAAGCTATAAGGGAACTTGTGCGATGATAATGAATGGTACTTCTTACAAGATTCATATATTTTGCAATTTCTGTATCTGTCATATCCAGAAAAAAAGATAATAAAATTACATTTCGCTTCTTTTCCGGCAAAGACTTTAATGCTTCACCAATCAACTCATCTTTTACTTCTATTCTCTGAAATCCGAGGTCATGGCGGGTCTGTCACACAGCGCGTTTCCCTTCGTATCCGGGTGTCTTTTTATTCAATTTTCAATCTGCATGAGGCTTGTCTGAACCTCGGGCCATTGTGACCCGAAGTGTTTTGCCTCTCATAAGCCATTTCATTTTCCGGCCTAAATCGGTACGCCTTACAAAGAATTTTTCAAAATTTTTTCTAAGTGCCGCAGACCTCGCTCGATTGCGACACGAACCACTTTTTCATGGACGCCCTCTGCCCGGGCAATATCCTGTTTGGTCATGCCGAGAATGAAATGAGCGTAAATCCGTTTTGCCTGTTTGTTCGGCAGACTGGCAATCGCCGCATGAAGCTCCTGCATGGTCACTTTCCGCTCATACAGTTCATGGGAAGATAAGGCGACAAAGACAGCTTCATGCTCCAGCCCGTCATCCCGATCAAGGGAATAGTAGGCTTTGTGGCGGTATGTACGCAGCCGGTAGGCAGCCTCTTTACGATCAAACTCTTTGAACATTTCTGCAACTTCTTCCGATACTTCCATGAAGCAATCCGATGTATAGAATGGGTAATAGTCCCGCAAATTGATAATAGCCATATTGACCTCCGTTTCGGTTGTTGGTTGACGAGTGACCGAAACGAAGGCGGCGGGGAGCGGCACCGGGGAATGACTTCGGGCCAACATGACCCGAAGTTGTCCCATAAAAACAGAAAAACGCCCGGACGGCATGAAGCCATACGGACGCATGAAATAGAACTGTCGTTTACATGATAATATTTTTCATATAAGTAACCAGAATACCCCGGAGGAGGGGCAAGGCTTTTTTTAACTGATGTAACTCATGGGTATTGTGAATCACTAACGCAGACATGACGGCATCCTCCTACGCCACCATGTTTGTGTTAGAATATTATTTGCACGAAAAATGGCGGCTTTGAAACCGCCATCAAGTTTTTTATGTGAATAAGCAATGTAATACACCTACTTTATAAGCGGTTTTTTTTAACCACCAAAGCAGGCTCATCAGTTTTTTATCCTTTTTGCTTAGGAAAGCACACTACAATTTCAAAAACATTATTATTTAGAGAAGCACTGATAGAACCGCCCATTTTTACTGTTAAATTCTTTGCTATTGTGAGACCCAAACCGGTTGTTTTGCGGGAACGGGATAAATCTGTTGTATAAAAACGATTAAATATTTTGTCTATATCAGATTCATTTATGCTGTCTGTAAAATTCTGAAAAGAAAAATGGTAATTTTCATTATCATCATAAGATGAAAAATGATAATCACTTTTCCCATGTGACAAGGCATTAGAAACGATATTTTCAAAAATTCTGGTTACTGCTTTTTCATCTCCATAAAATGGAAAAGAAATCTCTGCAATACTTAATGCTGGAATTATTTTGCGTTCCTCAAAAGATTTAAAAAAGGAAACTGCAACAGAGCGTAAAACAGCATTTAAATCAAATGTAGTATAAGAAAATTCCATTTCATCAGCTTCTATTCGTGCAAATTCAAACAACTGATTTAGTAACTGATTTAAAACATTCAATCTTTCATTTATAACAGCTGCTGCATCTAAATCTTCCTCGGATAACTCCGGCGATTGTAGAAGCATTTGGGTATATCCTTGAATAGCAGTCACAGGTGTTCTAAGATCATGAGCTAAATTTGTAATTGTTTCTTTGATTGCCTCATCCTTTTTTTGTAATGAATATACTTGTTTGTGGTAAACTCGAAGCAATTCATTTAAAGCATTTACAAGATCGGTTATATCGGAAGAAGGAAAATCTAATGTCAATTCCGCATGGGTAAATGAATGTAAAAGTGTTTGCAATTTCTGGCTTAACCGGGTTACCTCCCTACGATGAAGCAAGTAAAATGATAAAACAATAATAAGAGATAGTGTCACAATGATAGCATATATTTGAAGTACCACACTCATAACATTATCCCTCCCTGCATTATGTAATATCTCTTTTCTTGAAAATTGTTCCTATAACTCCACCAAATATAATCATATAGGCGAAGAAAATGATAATTGCGGTTGGAAGCCATTGAACTGCCATATCTATTCTTGTTTTATTGATATTACTAATTGCCCAAAAAATTGTGATGTTATATCCTAAGCCCAAAATACTTTCCAATCCATGAAGAACCAGATAACCAAAAAATATAAGCAAAGCATTAACTGCCATGCTAACTGAACTGTTTCTTATGAGAAAAACAAGTGAAATTGCGAGCGTTGATACAGCCATATGATATAATGCCTCACAGAATATGTAGGACACTATATTGCTAATGCTTGTAAAAGTAAGACCGCTTATTCCAAAAAAAATTTTATTACATAACAAACCAATTAAAAAGGCAGACACCAAAAAAAAGAATGATACAATCCAGCCAATTACCAATTTTGAGAAGAAGTAACTCCATCGTGACAGACCTTTTTCTATATAATGTTTTACAGTCCCTTGACGAAAATCATTTGAGAAATAGTAGCTGCAAAAAATAATCAAAGGGAATACAACCGGGTAATAATTAAAAAAAGAATCCCAGTAATTTGCAGAAACTTCTGTACCTACCAAATATTCTCTCATGCCAATCGTTGCTTTTTGTGCATAAGCACATAAGAATATCCATCCTGTCATCATAAGAAAACATACTTTCAAGACTTTTCCATGTATCGCTTTATAAAAATCAGCTCTAATTAAATTAAGCATTGACTATGCCTCCTCTCATTTTTTCATTAAAGTAATCTTCCAGTGACTCCTTTGTTACAGTACATTCATCAACAGAAATTCCATGATTAACCAGTAAGGAGTTTACAATTCCGGGATTGTCTACATATTCAAAAATCCGAATATTATTATCGGAAAGAATTTCGTAGTTTTTAGTATGGAGATTTTTCTCTATTAAAATAGCGGCCTGTGCAGTATCTGATGCCTTAATTTTTAAACAACATTGACATTTTTCATTTAATTCTTTTGCAGTAATTTCTTCATTCAGCTTGCCATTTTTAATAATGCCGTATTTTGTTGCAATTTTTGACAATTCCCCCAAGATATGACTGGAAATCATAATGGTAATATGTTCTTCCCTATTTAGTTTTAATAAGAAATTCCTCATATCTTGTATTCCAGTCGGATCTAAGCCATTGATAGGTTCATCAAGAATCAGAAAATCAGGATTTCCCAACAAGGCAACGCCAATGGCTAAACGCTGTTTCATACCTAATGAAAATTTTTTGACAATTTTATTTTCATATTGTGACAGACCCACCTGCTTTAAAATTTGTTGTACAGATTCTTTACTTGACAGTCCATATGCTTTTCTAAATACTTCCAAATTTTGTTTTGCGGTTAATTCTGCATAAAGTGCCGGAGATTCAATCACACAACCAATACGATAACGCTCAGTCTGGGGAACAAAATTTCCAAATAGTTCAATAGAGCCTTCTGATGGTTCAACCAAACCTGCAATCATTTTCATTAAAGTAGACTTACCAGCACCATTTTCTCCAATCAAGCCATATATTTCGCCTTTTTTAATAGAAATGGATACTTTATCAACAGCATAATAATTTGTGTATTTTTTAGATACTGTGTTCGTTCTTAGTATATATTCCATGATATATCCCTCCTTGTGGTTTTAGTGTAAGGGATAAGTTTAAGTAAATTATTTTCTAAATCTAAGGATTTCATAAAGATTATATGTCCATCTTAAACCCAATTCCCCAAACCGTTTTAATATACGATTTACTATTATCTATTGCAGCAATTTTTTTGCGTAAGTTGCTGATATGAACATTGATAGCATTTTCAGTTCCTTCTAAAGCTTCATTCCATAATTGCTCATAAATTATATCTTTCGTAAATACTTGTTGCGGATGTTCCATAAGCATTTTCAATATAGCAAACTCATTTTTTGTAAGGGGCAATTTTTGATTTTTTAGAGTGGCCTCCATTCCTATTGTATCTAAATTTAAATCGCCACAACATAACAAGGAATTTGATGTATATTGATTTTCATAAATCCGTCGCAAAATCGTTTCAATCCTTGCAAGTAGTTCTTCTATATCGAAGGGTTTCGTTACATAATCATCAGCACCGTTTTTCAATAAGAAAATTTTACTTTTAGAATCTTCTTTTGCAGATAGACCGATTACAGGCACATTTTTTGTTTTCTTTATTTCTGCTAAAACTTGTTCACCAGAAAGACCGGGAAGCATTAAATCCAAAATAATCAGATTAACTTTTTGCTTTTCAAGAAAAAGAAGGGCTTCTGTTCCTGAATAAGCAGAATATGTTATATAACCATTTTTCCGAAGATATTTAACAAGCATATCATTGATAGCCATATCGTCATCAACTATTAGAATTGTGTAATTCATATAAAATACCTCTCTTTAACATTGATCAATTTGCAGAATATAATTTTATGGCATATTCGTATCAACTTTATCACAATCGTTTGCTATATTCAATCATGTGGCTATTTGATAGTGAAATAAAATACTACTTAACATCAAATTTCATTACATTCTCATAATTCAACCCGAAATGTACAATGATATAGGGTGATATGAGAATGAACCAAGATGAAATTAGGTTTGACTTTCATGGGCTCGGGCTGGCAATCAAACAAGCTAGAGAAGAAAGAGGCTGGACACAGGCCTATGTGGTGGAGCTGGTCGGCAAGACAGACCGCACGATTATGAATATTGAAAACAAGGGACAACATCCCAGCTTCAATTTATTTTTCAAACTCGTTACCATGTTCGATATTTCCGTAGACCAGTTTTTCTACCGGGAAGAACAGCGGGACGAACACAGTTGCAGAAAGCACATTGATGTACTTCTCAACTCCATGAATGAAAAGGAGCTAGTTGTCATGGAGGCCACAGCCGAAGGGCTCAAGAAAGCCAGAGAAACGGAGGTTCAGAAATAAGAGCCTCTGTTTTTTGTGCTATTTTAGAGGTGTCGCTAAATGGCAAGCAATGCCTCTGTGGCCACAAGTGGCACAGAGGCGGCTTGTTGGGGCTCGCCCCAAACCCGAGCCTCGGGCCAACATGGCCTGAAGCAGTAGCGTCGCTTTGCTCCTTGTTTTCATATCCCTATCGCTCCTTTTCTTGTTTTCTGCCTGGCTCATTGTAGCCCAGCAGACAGTCAATATTTGCCTTGATTGTCACAAGCTCCTGCATATCCCGGCGGGCTTTCTGATATTCCCCATAGAGCCTGTTTTTCTTTGTCGCCAGCTTACGGCCTTCTTCTTTCAGCGTTTCCATTTTGGGCAGCTTTGCCCCATTCAAAAGCCGCTTCATATCTGCCTGTGCTGCCCGGTACAGTTCAATTTCCGCCTCATGCTCCGCAAGAAATTTTCGGCTGTATTTTGTAGCTTTATACTGCTCAAAGACCGGTCTGGCTTTTGCATACTGTACAATGGCTCCCTTTAATTCTGCGTTTGCTTTCATAGCGTTTTCCGTCTGCTTGATCTGCTCGGAAAGGGTATGAAAACAGTCGGTTGTCGCTGTGACTTTATCTGCCAACTGCTCATAATCGGTCAGGCCATTGTCTTGTATATAGGCAAGAGCGGCGGCCATCTGCTTAATGTTAAATACCTTCGCCCAGCGTTCATATCCCGGCCCCTTACCGGCAGCCAGCTTTGCTTGAATATCCACCGCCAGACTGATTTTCCGCTCCGAGCGCCCGGGGCGTTTTTCTTTGCCCTCAATGGCGGCCAGAACATCTTGCAAGTCGTAGCCGTCCCCCAGCGTGGAGGCCCGCAGACGGGTAAAGCGTTCCTGTCCCTGCCCGGTCAGCCGGAAACTGATACCGCCGCCCCGAACCGTCTTGACCTCATATCCGGCCCGCTTCATCAGATTGAGAAATTCGTCCAGATCAGCGGGGCGTTCCGCCAGCGCAGTATCAATGGCAAGGCGCAGTCTGTCCTGATAGGAAAGCGGCCCTTTTCGTTCTTTCTGCCATTCTCCATAATTCCGATACTTGCCCTTTCTCTACAATGGACAGCCCGTTTTCAAGGCACAGCCTGTCAGAGAGCCGCCGAAGGGCGAAGCTGGAGCCCCAAAAGTTTCGGAATTTCCGGGTGCAGTCAAGGGTGGTGGAGTTGTAATAAATGTGACAATGGATGTGCTGCTTGTCGGTATGTGTGGTAACGATAAACGCGTGCCGCCCCTTTGTCCAGCGCATAGCCAGCTCATAGCCGATACGGTTCGCCTCCTTCGGGGTGATCTCGCCCGGATAGAAGGATTGTCGTATCTGATAGCACAGCACATCATTTTCTTTTTTCTGTTCCCGACCCGTCATAGCGGCATAGCTGGCCTTTGCCAAAAGGAACTCGTCTGCCACGGTGGCCGGATCACATTCATAAGCGGAGATATACTTTCCGCTTTCTGTTTTCTCCGGGTCCTTGCCATAGTCCAGACAATCCCGGATAGCCTCAGCAATCGTTTCGCCTTCGCCCGCATGGCGCTGTAACAAAGTTGTGGTAGCCAAAAATCATCCCTCCTTTCCATGAGAAAAGGGCGGCCCATTCAGACCGCCCCGACTTCGGGCCATCATGGCCCGAAGCTGTTTAACTTGCCAGAAACCGATACAGAGCGGATTTGCCTCCGTCCAGTGCCCAAAGAAGGGAGCCCGCCGCCGCTTGCAGTCCATACGGCGAAAGAAGGAAGGCAAGGAACAGAAATACAATCCCTCCTATGGGCGTCGGCGTGAAAAAAAGAGCGACACCCAGCACCGCCAGGATTACAGAGGTAATCGTCAGCAGGACGGCACAAATATCAAACAGGAACACCAGCAGAGCCGCCAGAAGGGACAACGCTAAAGCAAAGGGAGCGACCAATATTTTCAGCAGTATCTTCATCTTCAAAACCTCCTTTATCTATCCTTTCTACCTCTATTTTATCATGCCTGCCCGGGGACATAAATGTTGCGAAAGATTAGTGAATCCTGTCCTAAAACTTCGGGTCATGCTGGCCCGAAGCTTGATGGTTTTATCTAAAAAGTTATGATATAATGAAATCAATATTTTGGTTAGACGAGGTGATGAACATGGGGAACAGCAGAGACGACTTTACTTCAGCAACAAAGGAATTACTGGCAAATCGGGTTGGTAGAAGATGTAGTAATCCTGCTTGCCGAAAGTTGACTTGTGGGGCAAATACCAATCCTGAAAAAATTACAAATATAGGGGTAGCAGCTCATATCTGTGCAGCGGCTCAAGGCGGTCCACGCTATGACGCTTCTATGACACCCGAAGAAAGAAAGTCGTTTGAAAATGGAATTTGGTTATGCCAGTCTTGTTCTAAATTGATTGATACGGATATTACTCGTTATCCTAAAGAACTGCTACAAAGTTGGAAGCAGCTTGCAGAACAGACAGCAATTTTAGAAGTCGAAACTACTGCTTCCACACCTGCCTTTGAAAAAGATAAAGAGCTTGTCCAATTTTATTTGGAGTGCTTTGATCGTCCAGCCTTTCAAGATGACATTTATCAAGAAGGTCGAATGGAGGATTTTGATAAAGCGATTGAAGATACGCTAATTGCCTTGAATACAGGGGTACTAAGAACTCGTGATGGCTCCATATTAAAACAGGCTGATGGAAAATCTTCTGTCCAAAACTCTTTATGGAGAGAAAAACTCTATACTATCACTGATATGCTAACAGCAATTCGCAGACGATTGAAAATAGCCCAAAAGGAAAAAGCCTATTCGACATATGGCACAGGCGAAGATATCGCTTATTGTTTCTATGATCGTGAGCTTGCTGAATGGCTTAATTCTACACGAGAAGAAATACTAAAAATTCTATCGTCTATTTGTAAAGAGGCTGGACTTCGGGAATTACATTTTCGGAAACATAGATATAGATGGTAAAAAGAACAAGGCGGCAGGTCCCAACATCGGAACCTGCCGCCCTCGTCTTACTTTGCCACCAGCTCGGAAAGCTCCCGCAGCACCTTTGACACCTCGCCCCACAGCTTTTCATAGTCCCGCTTCAATCCGTCGATTTCCTCCGGGTACACGCCATAGGTGTGTGCGTGTACGGCGACCTGATTGAGATTGTTGGAACAGCGCCGTTGCAGAGAGATCAGCTCTTTTACGGGCGTAAGGTCGATGTGCAGGATATACCCGTTCAGAGCCATTTTCCGTACATAAGCCCCGGCGTTGGAAATGCCCGCCTCGGTCATCCGCTCATGGATGGCCGCCAGCTCGTCCGGCGTTACCATAACGTGCAGATGGACATTCCGCTTGCGGTTCTCCATCAGCGTTCCAGTGGATTTTCATAAGGCTTGTAAAATATCTTCAAAATTCGGAATTGCAGGGATGCTATCTATCAAATTCTTGTTGTTACTTTATGGCATATGAGCATTCCTGTAAGGGATGTAGCAGTTCTTCCTGTTTGTTTAACGGAACATGGTTCTCAGTATACGTGATTTCTGAAGATGAGGCGGCTGGCGGCATCTGCATTTGCCCATACGCTTCTTTTCGGGACTTTCGGAGCCAGTAAGCATAATATCAAGTATAATCAAATTTTATTCAAAAAACATTCTATATTTGAACTACTCTTTTCCTTTTTTTGTGTAAATTGGCTTATATATAAAGCAATCATTTTTAGAGCAAGTTTCGCAATGTCAGACCAAAACCCCTCCGGGATTTTTTCTGCCTTGCAACTTGATGGGGATTTCGTTTCCCCATACCCTCGACCGCAATCAAAGATATGCATATTGGTTCCCATTGCCATGGTCACAGTGTGATGATTCTTCATCACTTGCTTTCACAGCAAGCTGTAATTTTTTTCTTTTCTGTGCGGAACCTATGTGCAGAAAGGAGCATCCAATGACAAGACCACAAAAAGAATCTTATATGAAACGGGAACACCGGATAACAATCCGCCTGACTGACACTGAATTTTCTATTATAGAAAATTCGGCAGAACAGGCATACATGTCTATTTCCGAGTACATGCGAAAACAAATTATGGAGGGACAGGTCAATACTAAATTTGAGGTTGTTGCAGATGTCAAAGAAATAAAAAAGCTGATTGGTGAATTGGGTAAGATAGGAAGCAACCTCAATCAGATTGCCCGATATTTTAATCAAGGTGGAATTATCTCCTCAGAAATGAGAAAAGAGATAAAAAAATCTCTCCGGGATATTTATGAAATGAAATATGAAGTGATGAGAATGACAGGTGATTTCCGTGGCAGTGATTAAACATATCGCAAGCAAAAATGCTGACTATGGAGAATCTGAACGGTATCTCATCTTTCAGCATAATGAATACACCCAAAAGCCAATCCTCGATGATGAGGGGCATATGATATTACGAGATGAATATTACCTGGATGGTCTGAACTGTGATCCGTTTACTTTTGCATCTGAATGTCAGGAACTAAACAGCTACTACCATAAAAATAAAAATTTCAATGAGATCAAGTCTCATCATTACATTATCAGCTTTGACCCAAAAGACAGAGAGGAATGTGGACTGACTGGTGAACGGGCACAACAGCTTGGACTAACTTTTGCAAAGAAGAACTTTCCTGGCCATCAGGCTTTAGTCTGTACTCATACAGACGGTCATAATGAAAGCGGCAATATCCATGTGCATATTGTAATCAACAGCCTTCGGAAATATGACGTACCCCAAGAACCCTATATGGAATTTGACTGTGACTCAAAAGCCGGATATAAACACCACCTAAGCACAGCCTACCTTGCTCACTTAAAACAAGATGTTATGGACATGTGTCAGAAAGAGGGCCTGCATCAAGTTGACTTGCTCTCTCCTGCTGAAAGAAAAATCACGGAAAAAGAGTACTGGGCACAGCGTCGTGGACAGGAAACACTTGATAAGCTCAACCAGAAAATGCTTGAAGATGGTATCACACCAAAAGAGACTCGCTATCAAACAGAGAAACAGTTTCTCCGGGATGCTATTGATGATGCTGCAAGCACCGCCAAGTCACCAGAAGAGTTTGCACAAATCCTCGATAAAAAATATCATATCATCTTCAAGATCAGCAGAAACCGGTACAGCTATCTTCATCCAGGCAGAAAAAAATATATCACTGGACGAAATCTCGGAACACGATATGAAGAGGATTTTCTATTACAGACATTTAAGGAAAATGCAAAATCACTCTCTGATAGGAAAATGAAAATTGAAGAACCACAAGTTACAGCTACCACAAAAGATTTACAGACAGCACTTTCTCCTGATGCTTCCGATATTCCTGTACCGTTCATTTTCATAAAATCAGATCTCCGACTTGTGATAGATTTACAGACTTGTATCAAAGCACAGCAGAGTGAAGCCTATGCTCAAAAAGTCAAACTCTCCAATTTGAAACAGATGGCTCAGACGGTTGCCTATATCCAGGAACATGGATATAACTCTCTTGAAGATTTCCATACGGCACTTGACCAGGCATCCGATCAAGCCAGTGCCGCCAGAAAATCTTTAAAGGATACAGAACAGCAGCTTAAAGATGTGAATGAGCAAATACATTTTACTGGACAGTACCTTGCATACAAAAACGTATATGCCGACTACCGTAAGAGCCGCAATAAGAATAAATTCTACGAAGAACACCGGGCAGAACTTTCCCTTTATGATACAGCTCTCCGGACACTGAAAGAAAAATCTGCCGGAAATAAGCTACCTTCCATGAAAGCCCTATATGCTGAAAAAGACCAGCTTATTGAATTGCAAGATTCACAACGGGAAGATTTTTCTAACCGCCGGGATTATGAACGGGAACTTCGTACCGTTTCCGCTAATATTGATATGATTCTTGGGAAGAATCGTGAGCAGGAACAACAGATTGAAAAAGGAAAAAATTTATAGACTGTTATTTTTTATCGGCATTTGTCATTTCAAAATTCAGGTATTGAGGATTACTATTTGCCATGTTAAAATAATGATACAGAAATTCATGTTTACTATATTCCGTTCTAAAGGAAAGCAGGTGGTGTTTTTACAATGAATAACACAGAAGAAACGCTAGATTTTGAACAAAAACATAAAGAAGATCTACAACGTCTTAGGGGGTTCCGTCTTTTAGATGATGATTTTATGAGTAAAGTTTTTGAGGATAAGGCATGTGCGGAATTTTTGCTTCAAATCATTTTGCAAAGACATGACCTTAAAGTACAATCTGTGCAGGGACAATACGATATAAAAAATTTACAGGGACGTTCTATTCGCTTGGATATATTAGCTGTCGATACCAATAACCGCACTTATAATATAGAAATCCAAAGAAGTGATCGTGGTGCCGGTGCAAAACGCGCAAGATATAATAGCAGTCTTATAGATGCCAATATAACTGAAGCTGGCGATAAATATGATGCCCTCACTGAAACCTATGTGATTTTTATTACCGAAAATGATGTATTAAAAGCCGGACTTCCAATTTATCATATTGACCGCATCATCCAGGAAACCGGTGAACCATTTGGCGATGAAGCTCATATTATTTATGTAAATTCCCAAATCAAGAATGAAACCGAGCTTGGGAAACTAATGCACGATTTTTCCTGTACTGATCCGAAAGATATGTATTATAAAATACTTGCTGACAGGGTACGTTATTTTAAAGAAGATGAGGAAGGAGTTTTGACTATGTGCAGAGAAATGGAAAATATGCGAAAAGAAAGCTCACATGAAAGAGCCGTAGAAATTGCAAAACGTATGTTAGCATCCGGTAAATTGACACTGCAAGATATTGCTGACTTCTCTGGTTTAACTATTGACGAAATTAAAATTCTTAGCACACAAAAAAGTGCTTAGGTGAGAAATCTTTATAAGTAGTCTACTAATCCACTGATTAATAGACTACTTATAATCATTTAATATTATATAGTTCTTCCAATAAATTTCCTATATTCTGGCGTATTCGATATGTTTGAGGAGCTAACTCATCTCTTAAGTGATCGCCTTCTTCAATCGAACTATTATTAAACATTAACCTTCCATTCTCTATATAATGCATATAAACTGGCGATAAGTATTGACACAATTCTCCCAAACATTGACATATCTTATTTTTCAAATTTTCAATATTTTGTTGTCTAAAAGAATATTTTTTCTTACTCCATTTTCCTAATATAGAACAAATTTCATCTGCCAGGTTAATATCAAATGGTTCAGCTGAGAAATCTGTTTCTATTATGTATTCCATTATGTAAGTTACATCTGATTTAAATTCTTCCAATAAATACCCATCTTCTGAAAAAGGTAAATAATATTTTTCTATCATTTTTAAATCATCCATTGTTACTAGCAGCACAGGAAAAATCTGATTAAAAGGTAAGTAGGTAATCATCCGTATCTGTTTTTTTGTTTTTTATTCTGCTACAATCTCCTTAAAACTCAGGAGGTATTCTATATCACTATGAATAAAGAAGAAAAAGCAAAACTCTGGTCTGACCGTATCCAACAATACCAGACCAGTGGACAAACATGTAAACAATGGTGTGCAGAAAACGGTATCCCTTTATCTACGATGGGATACTGGATCCGCAGACTTGCAAAAGAAGAGCCGGCATCCGAATCTGAACGGGATATGGTCTTTGTCAGACTTCCATCTGAACAGGAAGCTGCCAGAAAGCTGCTCTCTGAGGAATCTTCATCGGTGCGTATTTTTATCTCAGACAGTATCCGTATTGAAATATCTGATTCCTGCAGACCGGAACTGATGGAATCCATACTGGGATTCCTGCAGCGCCATGCTTGACCTGGCAGGAGGAACAACGGTATATCTTTCCTGTGGTGTCACTGATCTGAGAAAAAGCTACAATGGTCTGGCCGCCATCATCAAATTAAAATTTCACCTCGACCCATACTCACGCTGCATGTTTGCGTTCTGCAACCGTCGGCGTACTTCTATAAAGATCCTCCAATGGGACGGATCCGGATTCTGGATCCTGATGAAACGGCTCGACCGTAATGCCTTCCACTGGCCGGATACTCCGGACGAACTCCGTCAGGTGACTCTGAAAGAGATCCACTGGCTGTGTGACGGGCTCTCCTTAAATCCCAGGGGTGCATTTGAGGAACACCATCCAAACATCATCCTGTAAGCATAAGACAGCGGAGCTGTCAATCCCGTAAAAATCATGAAAAACATGGCATTTCCCAGCGTATTTCCTATATCCGTAAGCGCAGTTTTTTATAGGAAAACAGCTGGAACCATGATATACTTTTAATAACGCTAAAGCAGGGAGAACAGGATATGGAACCGATCTTTACAGATAAACAACTGAATAACATGAGCCGGGAAGATCTGATCTCATTGATGAAGATCGTGCAGGAGCAGACAAAGAAAAAAGATACCGAGATCCAGCTGCTGAAAGAAAAGCAGAAAGAACTTGAATTCTTAAATGCCATGCTCTCTGACCGCCTTACCCTTGCACAGAGGAAACAGTTTGGTGCATCCAGCGAAAAGTATGCCGAAGGCTATGAACAGATGAACCTGTTCAATGAGGCAGAAGCCAGTGCGGATGCGGAAACAGAAGAACTTTTTGAAGAGATCCAGCCATCCTCATATAAACGTAAAAAAAGGAAAGGAAAGAAGGAAGAAGATCTTTCCAATTTTGAGACCGTTGAGACCAGGACCTATAAACTGGAAGGGGAAGCCCGTTACTGTCCGGAATGCGGAAAAAAATACAATGTAGGAACAAAAGAGACCGTAAAACGCCTGCGTTTTGTACCTGCAAAGTTTGAGGTTGAAGAAGAGATCACTTATGTATACAGCTGTCCGAAATGCGGGGCCATGAAACGTCCGGAAAAAGAACCTTCCCTGATCCGTGGAAGTATCGCTACGCCTTCCCTTGTCGCCGGTATCATGAACGCTAAATATGTAAATGGGATGCCTCTGGCACGCCAGGAAAGAGAGTTTGCCAGATATGATCTTGATCTTTCCACAAAGACTATGGCAAACTGGATCATAAACTGTGCAGACAGATACCTGAAACCGCTGTATCAGCTGATGAAAGAAGAACTTCTGGAAAGCAGATATATCCATTGTGACGAAAGCCGTATCCAGGTACTCGGAGAACCGGATCAGGAAGGGACGACCCAGAACTGGATGTGGGTATATCTCACGGATGAATCCAGTGGTTCCCCGCAGATGGTACTCTTCGATTATGAAAGGACCCGTGCGGGATATCATCCTGTAAACTTTTTAGGGAACAGGTTTCGTGGGTATCTGACCTGTGATGGATATCAGGCTTATCACAGTTTAGGAGAAGGTATCATAATAAGCGGATGCCTTACCCATGCAAGACGGCGCTTTGATGCAGCCCTCACAGCATTGAAAAAAGACTTCACAAAAGAACAGCTGAAAGAGACGGTTGCATATCAGGCGATGTCAAGGATTGGGATCCTCTATAAGATCGAGGAGATGATCCATGACAAAACACCGGAAGAAAAATATGAGGAGCGCCAGAAACAGTCCCGTCCGGTTATGGATGCCATGTTTGAATGGCTGCATACGATGGAAGATTCTGTAGACAGGTCTTCCCTTATTGGTGATGCCATTTTGTATACACTTAATCAGGAAGTATATCTGAGACGGTATCTGGAAGATGGTCATCTCAGCATAGACAACAACAGTGCAGAACGTGCATTGAAAAACTTTGCAGTGGGACGCCGCAACTGGCTGTTTGCCAAAAGTGTACGGGGAGCAGATGCCAGCGCCCTTGTTTATAGCATTACAGAAACGGCACTTCTGAACCATCTGAAACCATACGCATATCTGACCTATATATTGGATGAACTCAGAAAAATGGGAGCTTTTCCTAAAGAGGAAGAATTAAAGAAACTGCTTCCATGGTCAGAAGATCTTCCGGAATACTGCCGTACTAAACTAAAAAAATAATACTAAGCCATCTGATATAGAATCTGGCAGACAGCCAGAAACAGTATCAGATGGCTATTATAAAATGTCAATATACGGATGATTACCTACTTACACAAAAGGGATAAAAATAAGCGTACCACTATTTCTAATGATACGCCTATCCTCATTAAATCACTTCAAAATGCTTCAACGCATCCTTTATGGCTTCCACTTTCTCTGCTGTCGGATGCTTCCTCGGCTGTTTCAATTCCTCTACCGCATTAGGAGCATCGTACATTGGCAAGCCTAAATCTCTCTTTACCTCTGCGATATATGCGGTATGTACCTTGAAGCCGTATTTAGCTTCTATGTACTCCTTTATCATTTTGTAGGTCACTCGTTCTTTGGGCTTATATTCTTCGGCTCTTTTAGCGATATTATCAAGCGGAACTTTTCCCTCACCCTCGCCAAACTCAACTTTTACGTTGATATGTCCGTCTGGCTTTTTGTGGGAAAGCAGTACTACCGTCTCAACGTGAGTATCAAATTAAAACATATCCCCACAAAAATCACGGAAATATCAGTATTTTTTTGCAGTACTAATATCGATTACGCAACCCTTTTCCCACAAATAAAATGTTAAATAAAACTGCCACATATTTTTAAATTAGCAACGGTAAATCCTTTTACAAAATCTCAAATCATTTGCTTTGATAATTCTTTCAATAAGCCTATCCCAGACTCCGCCTTTTCATTACCTCAAGTTAAGGAAATAATGTCCTTCAGTCTAACCTTCTATAATAAACACTTGTCATTGATTTTTATTTGTCTTATTTTTTTACCATCAGTAATTTCTGGAAGTGTCATGTTATTTGAAACAGGATAAAAATACATGCGGTTTATTCTGGGATAATAAAACAAAATGCCAAAATTAGAATTTAATTTTTCAAACCAAGTAGTCAACTTTTCTACACTTATGTTTTTTCTATATTCTGTTTTTTCTTCCAGTGAGTTATCTACCAAAAGTTCGCAATAATATGTACTACCATTGAATTTCATCTTAAAATCCATATTATACTCTTCAAATACCAGACTGTTTTCAATTCCCTTATCATTTAGATATTCTTCTGCTTTTTCGAACATTTCATCTTTAGGCAGCTTGCCAAGCTCTTGTTGCTTTAAATGTCTAAGGTTGTCTAATTGATATATCAAATCCTTCAAATCGTGTAATTCGGCATTGTATTGAAATTTCAATAGTATTTCATCAATCAGAGTATTAATCGTGTGTAAGCTGTTTTCATGATTTTCTCTTGCTTTCCTGAAACGGATTTGTGTTCTGGAATTAAGTTTAAAGGTATTAATATAAAATGTTCCTCTATCGTTTTTGGCAATATATTTATAATGATTCTCTTTTTTTCCTCCTATAATTGCAGGGTTAATCCCAGAAAAGATATCATCAGTACAAGGGTCGAGTAGTTTTGTATCCCAAATATCACTTTTCTCGTTATTACACTTTTCGCAAGAATAATATAAATTATGATATTTATGTGTGTCAGGCAAATTCAAGGACTGCGGCTTAAAATGGTCTATTTCAAAAAAGTCCAAACCAACTATTCCTACTTCTTGTTCTTGCAATTTGCAATATGCACATTCATGAGAAAAGTCATTTCTTAAGTATTCTTTGCACTTAGGGCTTAAGTAATTTGCCCAACGTTGTTTTCTTATATATTCCATAATGACATCCTCTGTTATTTTTTTTCATCCAACTTTGAGCTAATTTCTTGTAATAATCGAATAGTTTCGGTATCTTGTTGTTGATTGATTTCAACAGCTCTATACATCAAATTTTCTTTTCTTAAACCGCAAGCTCTCTTTATCTTTTCTGCAACATCTTTATATCGAGAAGTAATTTCTGATTTTTGCAACTCATAGTCATAATCACCAAACTGGTCTGCAAAGTCATCAAGTTCATAGTTGGTTAAAAGAACAGCATAGATTGTACTATCATGTTTTCGTATTTCTCTTAGCACATCTATCCCTTTATATGTGACCTGTTTCTCTAAATGAAAGTCAATAATTAAGAAATCTACATTCTTCTCCAAAATAATATCATAATAGCTGTCAACTGTTAATGGAAGTTTATCTAGACAATCAAGTTTCAATCCTTCAAGAGCAAAAAGTCGAGTGTATACGTCAACATTTGCAGCTTCGTCTTCAATAAACAAACCAATCAATTCATCCATCTTACTCATCTCCTTTTGGTAATGTTACAATAAATTTCGCTCCAAGCATAGTTTCAGAACGCTTAACAGATATATCCCCATGATATTTTTCTACAATATCTTTAACAATATTCAATCCTAATCCAATTCCGTTTTCTTTTGTAGTTTCAAAAGGTCTAAAAATCTCTTTTTCTTTTCCTTCTGGAACCCCCGTCCCCGAATCTTCAAAATAGATTATTAAATGTGAAGCACTCTGGGAAATAGTAACAGTAATTTTACGGTTTTCTCGTCCCTTAACTTGCTCAAAAGCGTTTGTTATCATGTTGATGACAATGGACTCAAAGTCAATTTGTTTAATTTTATATTCTATCGTATCTTCACACACAAAATTCAAAGTGATATCAAAAGACTTAACTATGGTTTGATAAAAACCGCCAACTTCTTTTAATGCACTACTGAGATTAATTTCTGAATCAATAGTTCTCTTTCGTTTGCGCAAAAAATTAACAATTAAATTACTGTATGCATATATACGGTCAAAATCTCCACTAACAATAGATACAACATCTTTAATTTGGTTTATATCCATACCATTATCCAAATAAAGGTTAACAAGAAGCAAACTCGTTTGTATTCTGCTAACAATGTCACTTGTTTCATGTCCAAATGATCCCGTTAGCATGCCCAATGACGCCAGATTTTTATAAAGATTCAATTCACTTTCTTGAAAATCAATTTTTGCTTGATATGCTTTTTGCGTTTCTGAATAGTGTCTATTATAATCATTTTGGATTTTTTCAATTCCTTGCTTCTTCTTTTCAGTATGCGCAATATATGTTTCCAGAAGTTCATCAATTTTTTGAGCTGAAACTTCTTCATCATTAGAAGATAATTTCCCGATTTGTTTTACAAAATCATCTTCCTTATATAGCTCTTTTAAGTTTTCGAATTGGGAATCAATCTTCTTTTTTTCGTCCGCAAGCTTTTGAATTTCTTCCTGCTCAGCCAAATACGCCTTTCTTCTGACATCACTAATAAGATTTGTACATTTAGATAAAAAGCTGACAAGCTGCGAGTAAGCTTCATTTTCTATAATTCCTTCTCTATTGGTCGCATCAATCAATAGAGGATTGGTCTCATCCCCAATCTTAACCACACCTATAACCTGATTATTACCCACAAGATATCCGTGTGTATCTTTTACCTTTTTCTGGTCAAGCAAGAGCCAATCATTCCCTATATCTCCGTATGGCTTAACTCTAAAATTATCTCGATAAATCTTAATGCCACAATACGTGTCTAGAATTCTTTGAGCAAATCTAAAATTATATCCAGACTCGGCATCAGATAAATTTGCACTGTCTCTTAGGAAGAAGTATATCTCCGCTTTCAGATTTCCACATAACAAAGGCTTTTCATAGTTCTCCTCAACGATGTCATTTTTCCCTTCCTTATCACTATAAATTATACGTGATTTTTGAGCATTATCAAAAATCTCAGCATCAATTTTTGCATATCTTAAGTCAAGAATTTCATTGACTAATACAATATCCTCTACTTTAAATTCGGGAGCAACTAGTTCAATTTTGAATGGGTCGCTTTCGATAAAATCTGGAGCTACTAATAAGCGTAATTCTTTTTGTAGTTTGTCGATATCTCTTTGTTTCCATTCATCTCTCAAACCTTCCATGATTAAAATCATACCAGTTTGAGATTTAGATAAGTTAAATTTAATATATAACTCTTCAAGCATAGTAAATACTTCTGATTCGCTTTGTGAATCTATAGTATCCAATGAACTTGAAACATCGCCAATCAGTAATTCAATGTCTTCATATTTCTTTATTATCGGTACGACTTTATCTTCAAGCAGCCTGAGTGTTTCGTTTTTATAAAACATAGGGTATTCAAAACTTTTTGTTCCAAGTATCGATTCCACAGTATCTTTATCTTCTTGAAGAATCTTATCAGTAACCATAAAATACTCAAGCTGATTACAAATGAATTTTGCAGCTGTAGATTCTTGATGGTCTTTTAGTATACCAATTCTTTGGGTCAATGCAGGAATATTTATTTCCTCAAAACTATTCCAGTTAATATCTACTCTATATGGTGGTTCAAATTCTGGAAATGAGTAAATTTGAACTTTTTCTGCTAAACGTTCAACTGAAAATCTACCAATACCTTTTTTTCCTGCCTTTTTTCTACCTTTAGGGGTATAAGGTTCAGTAATTTTATTGTTTGTACCAATTACCATCCACTTATTTTCGAAGTCCGATTGTGTCATTCCTGTACCAGTGTCAATTAGAACAATCCTGCTTTGTGGGGTATTGGGTTTATCCAAAATGATTTTCACACCATAGGCATCCGCATCGTAAGAGTTTTTAATAAGTTCCACTAATGCTGTAACAAAATCTGTAACAAGCTCACGCCCTAATTGGCTAATATGGCGGGAATTTGTTTTAAACTGTAGTTTTTTCATAAATGCCTCACCTCAATAATCTAGAATCATATTTATTTCATTAACGGATAAATCATATGCTTCGCATACAAGCCTATCCAATTCTTCTTGATGTTCTCTTAACTCTGACAAATATTTTGATACAAATGCCGAAATATCTTTTACATTATTTTTAGAAAATGGCAGTAGATTCAATTCGTTTGCCGATACTTGCGTATTACCGCTTTTACTTATAAAAACATAATTTATTAGTTTTGAGTTAAGTAATCCCAAATAATAATACATTATTTCATCCGTTAAAATTTCTTCTTTTCCAGAGTTGCAACATAAGAAATTTACGTGATTTTCTAAAAAGTAACTATCATAATTTTCCAAAAAATCATCAGATATTAGACATGCTTTTAATCGTATGTCTTTTTCAAAGTTAGTTGTCCGTTGTACCAATAATCTCTTACCCGATAAAACATAAGGACGAGTTTTATCAGTTATTCTCGCAAATGCCTTTCGTTCATCGTTAGCCCAAGAGGTAATGAATTGGAAATTTACAGGCTGAACATCTCCACCATACACAATTGGTATAGCTTTATCAGATGAATCGGCGAGTGATTCTTTATGTTGATTCCATACAAATAAACCATTAGAGAATTTCACTAATGAGTCATTGACAGATAGCGTTGTGCCATTCTTATAGACTTTTTCCAATACATCGTACATTTCAGATTTTTTGTTAATAATAAACATGTAGTTATTATCTTTACCCATCATTAATTTTGAACGAGATATTGAAAATTCAGATAACACATTCTGATTGCCATTGATAAATTGTATTCTAGTTTTAGTGTTACATACAGGTTTGTTTTGCAAACAAATTATAAAAACTGCTTGTTCTGCTCTGTCAAATATGTTTTGTCTCGAATCAATGTGTAATATTGATTTAATTCTCAACTCTTTCATTTCCTCACGAAGATTCTTAAAGTAGAGCCCAGAACGAATAGATTGAGGTACAATAAAACTCATTGTTCCATTGGTACGCAAATGAGATATTCCCCAATGCATAAACAGAGAATATATATTTGGCTGACCATATATTATGGCATCATACCCATCTATATCCTTTAATGCTTTGGAATCTAATTTAAAATAGGGGGGATTGCCAAGTATAATTGAAAATTCTTTTTCCTCTTTATCTACAATTGTATTTTTCCATTTTATATTATTTAGTGCTGGAATACCAAGTAAAAGATTGTTTTTATGCACGCTATCAGGTGCTATCTCCAACAATGTATTTAAAACACTTATCTTCGTTGCAATAACCGAAAAAGGATTTACATCGTAGGCAAACATGTTGTTTTCAACAAACTTAATTAATTCATCAAACGAAAGAAAAGCACTCATCTGCTCAACAGTCTCTACAACAAAAACACCAGTTCCACAGGCAGGATCCACCACTAAATCTCGTTCGGATAGATCTTTTAACTCATTTCTAACTTCAAACACCATTTTTTTTGCTATTCCTGTGGGAGTATAAAACTGTCCTAATTTTTTCTTAACATTTTTATCAATAAATTTGTCATGCTCATTTATTAATTCGTATATTTCCTTTTCTGTGGGTATGTTACAATCATTTAATTGTAAAAACATACTATTATCTTTTATTTTAAACCATGAAAATAATTTATCGGTATCAAGAATATTTAGTATATGCATATATTCATGCGAACAGCTCATACTATATGCCAAAAAGTATGTAATAACATGAATAAATGCTATTTCGAATCCTATTGTTTCTTTCAAAAGTTTATTATCAGAATCAAGAATAGTGTTTTTACTGGAGTAATTCATTTTTCCATAGTATGTCTTTTCAAAAGATTGCGTAAGATTACTTACAACATCATCCGAAATTGATAAAATAATATCTTTTATTATTGGCTGCATTAGTATCATTTACCTTTCGTTAGGTTGGTTATCCACATATTATGGCGGCTTTTCCAAGAATCAAGCCACTCTTCTTCATTCACTATCGCTTTAAATACAGGCTCAAGGAATGTCTGTATTTCCGTTATCACAACAGAAAACTCAAGCGTATTATCTTTGATGTTCTTCAAAAAATATTTCCAACGCTTTTGCATATCCTCATCTTCGGCAAGTGCGACAACACGCTTAAAACTATTTCGGTCGTAGGGAGTGCCACGTCGCTGCAAGGTCTCAAATACAGCGGATTGTAATTTTGCTCCCTCAAAATCGAATGTTCTTGAAAGATAATAAATATCGTAAAAATCTTTCATTCTGCCCGTCAGCTCAAAGCGTTGCAGAATGGCATCAAACTTTTCAGCTATGGTACTTTCAAGGGAATAGGTTTTGATTACAGGAGCTTCAAAGTCTGGAAGCTGCGTATTGATTTTACGCTGTTCTGCCTTTGGTACGATAACATCTCCTACACCTATATCGACATTGAACGGTACTCGCACATTCTTTATCCGTCCGATAATCTGTGTACTGATGCCGTGATACTTTCTCTGCGGAGAAATCTCCTCAAAGCCCTTTGCAGTCATATCAATATAATCGTTGCCTGTCGGTGTATCAATTATTTTGCAAATCAAATCCTTAACATTGTTTATTGAATTTGAATATCCACGGAGCAGAAAATCAACATCAATGGTGGCTCGGCTTTCAAAGTTTGTAAGAGTGTAGATAAACAAACCGCCTTTTAGTACCAGAAAATCATCATATCCAGATTTCGAAAGTTTTCTTAAAAATTCTTCCTGCATAAAAAGCTGTAGACACTGCTGATAACTGATGCCAGAATCCTTTGCTTTATTTCTGAGCTTTGCCAGAACGGACGCCGCTATATCTGCCATTACAACCACACTCCAATCAATTCTTTTACACGCTTTTGCACACGCAAAATTTTCGCATATTCCATAAGATTCGGTATATTCTTTTTCGGGTCTTTTACATAGCCCTGCACTGCTTTATTAAAAATCTCCTTATCCATCTTGTTCATATTTCGCAGCACATCGCAAATAGTACGGTCACGGTCATAAATGCGGACTTTATGGAAATCAATTTCACCTTCAGTTTCGCCCAGCGTAACCAACTCTGACTCTACACGATATGCCTTTATAAACGGATAATCAATTTTTGTTCGCCTCTTAGAGACATTTTTATCTATTGCAAAACTCCATTCAGCAGGATTTCTGTCACTGTATCCATAATAGAATAGGGCGGTCTCCATACAAAGCACTGCATCGGGAAACAAGCCATTGATAATAACAACTTCACTTTCTCCATAATCTTGAGTCCAGTGATAGTAACCTCGCCTGACTCTTTCAATCATTCCTTCGTCTAAAAGTTGTTTTATATCTGCATAGTATAACTTTGAAGCTGTAAGTTCAGCGGTAGTCATAATATAATTATGACTGCTAAACAACATTCTCAAAGTCTCAATATCTTTTTTCTGAAGCATATCTTCACCTCTACTTAATCGCCCTTAATCAAACTAATAATTGGTCATTTTACTATATTGTATTCGATTTTTCTCTTTAAGTCAATAATAGAAAAGTGAACACTTTTAATCATATCAATTAGGCAGTTTAGTATGAAATCTGCCCTCCGCTTTTTTTATCAGATAAAATATTGGTCAGCGAAAAGATAAATATGTAAATAAATAAGCGTACCACTATTTTTAATGATACGCTCACCATTATTAAATCACTTCAAAATGCTTCAACGCATCCTTTATCGCTTCCACTTTCTCCGCCGTCGGATGCTTCCTCGGCTGTTTCAATTCTTCTACCGCATTAGGAGCATCATACATTGGCAAGCCTAAATCTCTCTTTACCTCTGCGATATATGCGGTATGTACCTTGAAGCCGTATTTAGCTTCTATGTACTCCTTTATCATTTTGTAGGTCACTCGTTCTTTGGGCTTATATTCTTCGGCTCTTTTAGCGATATTATCAAGCGGAACTTTTCCCTCACCCTCGCCAAACTCAACTTTTACGTTGATATGTCCGTCTGGCTTTTTGTGGGAAAGCAGTACTACCGTCTCCACATGAACCGTCATCCCAAATTGATCAACCGGGCATACCTTTCTAAGCTCATATCCTCTCTCACACAGATACTTCAGATCCCTTGCCAACGTCGCACTGTCGCAACTTACATACACAATCCTTTCCGGGTTCATCTCGATCATGGTCTCCAGCAGGGTTTCATCACAGCCTTTTCTTGGCGGGTCTACAACGATAACATCTGCATAAACACCATTTTTCTTATACTCTCTTGGCAGCACTTCTTCCGCCTTACCCACAAAGAACTCTGTATTCTCCAGGCCATTAAGTTTCGCATTTTCTTTCGCATTCTCTATAGCTGCAGGAACAATTTCCACACCGCGGACAAATTTTGCTTTCTGTGCCAGGAACAGGGAAATGGTTCCGATCCCACAGTAGAGATCCCATACTGTTTCCTGACCGTGAAGATCTGCGTATTCCAGTGCCTTTGCATAAAGCTTCTGGGTCTGCATAGGATTTACCTGATAGAAAGACAGAGGAGAAATCTGATAGGAAATATCTCCGATCCTGTCTGTGATATATTCCTGACCCCAGAGCAGACGGATTTCCTCACCAAGAATCACATTGCTGCGTTTCTTATTTACATTGATGGTAATGCTTGTCATTCCCGGAATCTCACACAGAGATTTTACAAGCTGTTCCTCTTTCGGAAGCTTATTTCCGTTCAGGATCAGACAGACCATCACTTCTTTTGTGAAGTATCCGTAACGGATCAGGACATGGCGCACAAGTCCCTTACCTGTTGCTTCATTATATGGTTCAATCCCGTATTTCTCCATATGTGCGATCACACGGTCCAGAACTTCTTTATTCTCAGGTACACCAAGTGCACAGTCACGGTTCTCGATAATGTTGTGGGTTCTTCCTGCATAGAAACCTGTAACGATTTTTCCCTCTTTATTTCTGCCTACAGGAAACTGTGCCTTATTTCTGTAATGAAAAAGTTCATCCATGCCAATGATCGGCTCCATGGGGATATCTGTAAAGCCGCCGATACGTTCCAGATGTCCCTTCACCTTATTTGTCTTAAATACAAGCTGCTGGTCATAGGAAAGTGCCTGGAGCTGGCATCCGCCACACTGACGGGCAAATTCGCACTTGGGCTCAACTCTGTACGGAGATGGCTTCAGCACCTCCATAAGACGGCCGTAACCATAATTTTTCTTTGCCTTGATAATTTTGGCTGTTACTGTATCTCCAATCACTGCGTCCTTGACAAAAACGGTGAAGCCATCGGCTTTTCCGATACCTTCACCGTCAATTCCGCAATCTTCTATCTCTAACGTAACAAGATCGTTCTTACGAAATTCCATAAAGATTACACCTCATCTGTTCTTCTTAAGTTGGATTCAAACAATTTATTATATCCAAGCCACTCTTTTTTGCTCTTGTTTGCTGCAAAAATCTCTGTGATGGTTTCCATTCTTGCATCTGTATTATCTGCAAGATTGAGGGCTACAGCCTCCACCAGTGCAGGTTTCTTCGGGGAACCATATTCAAGCTCTCCGTGATGGGATAGGATACAGTGGATCAGTTCATTCTTAAGCACCTCCGGAAATTCCGGTATCTGGCGTGCAAGATCATTGATCATCTGCGCTCCCATATAAATATGTCCCAGAAGCTGGCCTTCATCTGTATAATCATTTAACGGAAATGCAGATAATTCTTTTGTCTTTCCGATATCATGAAGAAGTGATGCTGTGATCAGTAAATCCCTGTTGATGACCGGGTATGCCTTTGACATATAATCGCAGAGTCTGGTCACTCCCAGAGTATGCTCCATCAGACCGCCGATAAATCCGTGATGTACTGTCTTCGCTGCAGAATGTCCTTCAAACGCTTTCACAAAAGCTTCATCTTCCACAAATAATTTCTTCAGAAGTGTAGACAGATAATGATTCTCCACACTGTCAATAAATGCTCTTAGCTGGCTGTACATATCATCTGTGCTGTTCTCACTTACAGGAAGATAATCTGCCGGGTCGTACTCATCTTCAGCTGCCTTGCGCACACGCTTGATATTCAGCTGCATAGCCCCTGCAAAACTGGTCACATCTCCCACAACATCTATATAATCCAGTGCATCAAAATCATCAATTCCAAGAGAATTCGGATCCCAGATCTTTCCATCCATGATTCCGGTTTTATCCTGTAGGATAATATTCTCATAGGGTTTTCCATTCTTCGTTACCGCAGACTGTTTCTGCTTGCACAGATAAATCCCATTAATTCTGTCTCCCTCATGTAACTCATTTAAAAAACGCATAAAGCCTGCCTCTCTATCCTTTATTTTTAGTATTATAACAATTTCACAAGAAAGAATCCCGCTTGTAGGATTCTCCGCCTGTCACTATCTCTCTCCAACTGTTACCTTATAATCTTTCTCCGCATACTCACCATCGGAATTTTTGCGAAGAACCGTTATGGTAAGATTTTCTCCCTGCTTTTTTGTCTGAAGATATGTATAGTAAGACTGCATACTCTCTGTGGGAGTTCCATCAATCTTACTTATGATATCTCCACACTGTATCCCTGCCTTCATCGCAGGAGATTCTTCTTGTGTACGCTCCACGTAAAGTCCCTGATCAATTCCCAGTTTTCTACATTGTGCCTGAGTTATCTCTGTTCCATAAATACCTGTATATCTGATTGTCTCTTTGTTAGCCAGATGTTCTACCAACGGAAGAATCTGCGAAATGGAAACTGCATGAATATTATCTCCATCGTTTTCATTCTTCTTCAGTATCATACCTGCCACATTTCCGTCAGAATCAAGCAGCACACCACTTCCATCTTCATTCCCCTGCACATCTGTAGCCAACACATTATACTCCGTATCCGCTACCGATAGTTTTTCAGAAACAGAAGTGATCATTCCATAAACCACCGCATCACTGTCACCGGCAGGACTTCCGATAGCAATTACTATATCGCTCTGTCCCAGTTTCTTTGTGTCTGTCAGATCAGATACCACAATACCTTCTCTTGTACTGTCATTAAGAAGATTTTTTCTCACAGTTGCAACTGCAAATCCGGAATCTGCATCTCCCCTGCATATCTCTCCCTGCACTGTCGAACCATCTGCAAAAGTCACCTGCAGTTCCTGCAGATTTTCCAGTTCTTCCTCATAGGTCAGGATATAAAATTGCGTCTCTGTTTCAAGAAAGACAAGACCTTCCGTATCTTCCTGCTGCAAATAAGAATTATTCAGCAAATCCTCATCCTTTGAAATTCCTCTCACGTTTACAAGAGATTTTCGGGATTTTTGGGAAACCTTCAGCACTTCCCTATACATCTCCTGACGCATTGCCAGAAGACTCTTCTCCTCTTTTTCAGAAACTGAAGCGACAGATTCCCTCTCTGTTGCCTGTTCTTCAGATATCGTCTCCGCTACATCCGATCCTGTCAGTTCGATTTTCTGCTGTGTATTCTCTTCTCTGTCCGCCATAACCGGAAACACACTGGCAAAGGTTACGGCTGCGCAGCCTCCAAACAAAACGCCACATCCTGCTATCATAAGCAGCCTGCGCAACAGACTGCCATTCTCTTTTGGCTGTTTTTTTACCGTTTCTTTTATAAACTGATATTCCTGTGTGTCCATTTTGTTTTTTTTCATACCTGATTCTCCTGCCGCACTCCATTCAGGATAACTGCCCAGCGTCATACAAAACAGCAATCTGCCAAACAGTTACCATTCAGGTTCAATATCGCTTGTATTCAAACAAATTATATCGTAACAATCTACACATTATTTTAACAAAAAGATATGAATTTTTTATGAATATACTATAAGTAATTTCCCACAGTACAAAAAAGAAGCTCCTACTGAAACACTTATCGTATCAGCGAAACACTGCAGCTCAGGTTATTATGATGACACAAAAAAACGGTTTAAATGCACATATAATAGCATTCAAACCGTTTCTTATGCGGAAGATGGGACTTGAACCCACACGAGCGCAATGCTCACAAGATCCTTAGTCTTGCTCGTCTGCCAGTTCCGACACTTCCGCATATCGCATTTCTGTTATAAGTTTTACTTATTGTTGCGACAATTGGTACTATACCAAAAACTATATAAACTGTCAATAGCTTTTTTGAATTTTTTTTATTTTTTTGTAAAAACTATCATTTTTATGTATTTCTATCCTTTTTGCTTTCCATAGATTCCAAAATCATATATAATAGGAAAAGTATTTGTAACTGCTTATTTCACAGTAACACAGTTACAATTATGTTACTGTTCACACACCACTATTCCGCGAGGTGTTTTGGCATGAATATGCCAAAATCCCGAGACATACAAGCCAAAATTCCATTGCCGCAGGCAATCTGGAATGAATTTTGGCTACGTTACTGTGAACGGAGTGAACAGTAACACAATTATTTTTTTAGAATTGCTATAATCCCGGAGTACATTTCCATAACAGAAAATGCTATAATATCAGGGACAGCAAATTATAAAGATATCTATCAGGAGATTTAAACAGACAATGAATCAGAAAGCATATAAAGCACTTGAATATTATAAAATCATCAATATGCTGACAGACAAGGCTTCCTCTTCCATGGGAAAAGAAATCTGCCGGAAGCTGGAGCCATCCACAGATATTGATGAAATCCGACATATGCAGACTCAGACCAGAGATGCCCTTACCCGTCTTTTCCAGAAAGGAAATATTTCCTTTGGCAGCGTCAAAGATGTGCGTGGTTCTCTGAAACGTCTGGAAATCGGAAGTTCTCTGGGGATTGGTGAACTTCTTGCCATCTGCAGCCTTCTTGAGAACACCAATCGTGTCAAAGCTTATTCCAGAAGTGAGCGCGGTGATTCTCTCCCGGACTCTCTGGACGGGATGTTCGAGGCACTGGAACCACTGACTCCTCTTACAACAGAGATCCGCAGATGCATCCTCTCAGAAGATGAAATCAGTGATGATGCAAGCAGCAACCTCCGCCAGATTCGAAGAAACATGAAGATTACCGGAGACAGGATCCATACACAGCTCTCCTCTCTTGTAAACGGAAGTGCCCGCAATTATCTGCAGGATTCCGTTATTACCATGAGAAACGGACGCTACTGCATTCCGGTCAAGGCAGAATACAAAGGACAGGTTCCGGGTATGGTACACGATCAGTCCTCCACAGGTTCTACTTTATTTATCGAACCTATGGCAATCGTAAAACTAAATAATGACATCCGCGAGCTGGAACTGGAAGAACAAAAAGAGATTGAAGTGATCCTTTCCACCCTGAGCCAGCAAACTGCAGAACAGACCGACTCTATCCGCGCAGATCTTAATATCATGGTACAGCTTGACGTCATTTTTGCCAGAGCATCCCTTGCCATGGATATGAATGCAACAGAACCAATCTTCAATGATGAAGGACGCATCCGTCTGAAACAGGCACGCCACCCTCTCATTGATAAGAAGAAAGCTGTTCCCATTGATATCCGTCTCGGCGATGATTTCGACTTGCTTGTTATCACCGGTCCGAACACCGGTGGTAAAACTGTATCTTTAAAGACTGTCGGACTTCTCACTCTCATGGGCCAGTCCGGTCTTCATATTCCCACACTGGACCGCTCAGAGCTTGCACTGTTTGAAGAAGTTTATGCTGATATCGGTGATGAACAGAGTATTGAACAGTCATTAAGTACATTCTCCTCACATATGACCAACGTGGTTTCTTTCCTGAAAAAAGCCAACCGTCACTCTCTTGTCCTTTTCGATGAGCTTGGTGCAGGTACAGATCCGACAGAGGGTGCTGCCCTTGCCATTGCGATCCTTTCCCATCTTCATGAACAGGGAATCCGCACTATGGCAACCACCCATTACAGTGAGCTGAAGGTATATGCACTCTCCACCTCAGGTGTAGAAAATGCCTGCTGCGAATTTGACGTGGAAACGCTCCGCCCGACCTACCGCCTGCTGATCGGTGTTCCCGGGAAAAGTAATGCATTCGCCATTTCTTCCAAGCTTGGACTTCCGGACTATATCATCGATAAGGCCAAAGAACAGATCAGTGAACAGGATGAATCTTTCGAAGATGTTCTCAGTTCCCTGGAAAGCAGCCGTATAACTATTGAAAATGAACGCCGCGAGATTGAACAGTATAAACAGGAAATTGCCTCTCTGAAATCCGAAATGGAATCCAAGCAGGAGAAGTTGAACGAGCAGCGAGACCGCATCATCCGTCAGGCCAATGAGGAAGCTCATGCAGTTCTCCGCGAAGCCAAGGAATATGCAGACCAGACTATGAAGATGTTCCACAAATTCCAGAAAGACCATGTGGATCTCTCTGCTGTGGAAAAAGAACGCCAGAATCTGCGCAAACATATGAATAAAGCAGAGAAAGGCATGACTCAGAAAACTGCTGCAAAGAAACCGAAGAAGGAACTCACAGCCAAAGATATCTCCCTCGGCGATGCAGTTAAGGTTCTCAGCATGAATCTTAAGGGGACTGTCAGCAGCCGTCCGGACAACAAAGGTTTCCTCTTCGTTCAGATGGGTATCATCCGTTCCAAGGTTCACATCTCTGATCTGGAACTGATCGATGAAGCAGAGATCACCACACCAACCATGCAGCGTACAGGTGCAGGTAAAATCCGCATGTCAAAAGCAGCCCATGTATCCACAGAGATCAACCTGCTTGGCAAAACGGTAGATGAAGCAGTTGCAGAGCTTGACAAATATCTGGATGATGCTTATATCGCTCATCTGAAATCTGTTCGTATTGTTCATGGTAAAGGAACCGGTGCTCTAAGAAAAGGTGTACACAATTATCTGAAGCGCCAGAAGCATGTGGAATCCTTCCGCCTTGGAGAATTCGGCGAAGGAGATGCAGGTGTTACTATTGTAGAATTTAAGAAATAGGAGGGACCACCATGGTTTCCAAACAGAAAATCCTTATTGTTGATGATGATAACAATATCGCAGAGCTTATTGCCCTGTATCTTACCAAAGAATGCTTCGAGACAAAAATCGTAAATGACGGAGAAGAAGCGTTAAGGGAATTTGCCTCCTTCCGCCCGGATCTGATCATTCTGGATCTGATGCTTCCGGGAATTGACGGTTATCAGGTATGTCGTGAAATCCGACATACCTCTGATGTTCCCATCATTATGCTTTCAGCAAAAGGCGAAACCTTTGACAAGGTTCTCGGACTTGAACTGGGTGCAGATGACTATATGATCAAACCCTTTGATTCCAAGGAACTGGTTGCCCGTGTACGTGCTGTCCTGCGCCGTTTCCAGGTTAAGCAGCCATCGCCTTCTTCCAGTGAAAAATGTGTTACTTACCCGGATCTGACCGTTAATCTGACAAACTATGCAGTCACATACATGGGTCGTCAGGTTGATATGCCGCCAAAGGAACTGGAACTTCTCTATTTCCTTGCAGCATCACCAAACCAGGTATTTACCCGCGAGCAGCTTCTGGATCATATCTGGGGTTACGAATACATCGGTGATACCCGTACTGTAGACGTTCATATCAAACGTCTTCGTGAAAAGATCAAAGACAATCCTCACTGGTCCATTGCCACCGTATGGGGAATCGGATACAAATTTGAGGTAAAAAATCCATGAAACAGCATCATCTTTCCACAAAATTCCTGAGATTTTATATTCTCATCGGGATTTTAGGATTTTTCCTCATAACCCTCGGCGGTTCTTATATGGTGGAAAAGCATCTGGAACACTCTTTAAGTGCCGCACTTTATACAGAAGCGCACAATATCGCATCTAACGAAGCAGTTAAAAGCAATATCTCTTCCAGTACAGTAGATACTCTTCAGGAACACTTATGTGCAATTTCCGATTTTCAGGATGCTGTATTGTGGATCATCAACAGTAACGGTGAAATCATTGTAAGTACACAGAAAAATATTGATGTCCGGGATCCAATCCCACTGGAAGAATTCGATGCTTCCAAATGGGGAAGCAACTATTATCAGATTGGAAAGTTTTATGGTTTCTTTAAAACAGATCATTTGAGTGTTATTGCCCCGATCACCTCTGATATGGAAACCAAAGGTTACGTGGCAATCCATTATTCGATGACAAACCTTTATCAGAGCCGAAGCAGTATTCTTTTTATCATGCAGGTAATCTTTCTCCTGTGCTATGCAGCCACCAGTCTTCTGCTCTGGGCTTACAGCCACTACATACGTAAGCCCCTGGCCAGGATCATGAAAGGTGCCAGTGAATATGCAGGAGGTAATCTTGCATATAAAATAGACGTTACTTCTGATGATGAAATGGGATATCTTGCCAAAACTCTGAATTATATGTCCGATGAACTGAACAAAAACGGAGAATATCAGCGTAAATTCATTGCAAATGTCTCTCATGATTTCCGTTCTCCCCTTACCTCCATCAAGGGATATGTCAATGCCATACTGGACGGTACCATCCCCTATGAGATGCAGGAACGGTATCTGAAGATCATCGCTTTTGAATCTGAACGTCTTGAAAAACTCACCCGCAGTCTTCTGACTCTGAATGAACTGGATATGAAAAAACGGATGATGCACATTCAGCGTTTTGATATCAATGATACCATCAAAAACACAGCAGCTACATTTGAAGGCATCTGCACCAGCCGCCAGATCCGTCTGGAGCTGCTTCTCTCCGGACATGAACTTTATGTCAGAGCTGATATGGAACAGATTCAGCAGGTCCTTTACAACCTTCTTGATAATGCCATTAAATTCAGCAATGATAATTCCTCTGTTCAAATTGAAACAACTGTAAAAAGCGGTAAGGTCTTCGTTTCTGTAAAAGATTACGGAACCGGCATTCCCAAAGAAAGCCTGGGCAAAATCTGGGATCGTTTCTACAAAATTGATGCATCCCGCGGAAAAGACCGTAAAGGCACCGGACTTGGACTTTCTATAGTCAAAGAGATCATCAATGCACATAACCAAAATATTGATGTGATCAGTACAGAAGGTGTGGGAACCGAATTTATCTTTACTCTGGAGAAAACGAAATAAATTTCTTTCACTTGAAAAATATTGTCTTAAATATACCTGTAACAACCCTCTTACCTGGAGCGTGTCTGAGAGGACTGCTATAAAAAATACCGTAACAAAAGTATATATCATTTACTTTTATTACGGTATTTTTTTTATTCTATGGCAATCCTCGTAAATAATGCATTTAAGACATTTCACCCACCTTAACTAAACGGTGTTCTCAGCATTCTGTCTTCATTTACGAGATAGATTCCTCTCGGTGTGATCCTGATTTCAGGAATCACAGGAAGTGCCATAAATGACAGGGTAATAAACGGATCAAATCCTTCTTTCACTCCCATCTCATGGGCCTTCGGAATCATTTTTGCAAGTGCTTCGTTTACACTCTCGTAGCCGGCATCGCTCATCAGTCCCATGACAGGAAGTGGTAAGGTTCCATAAATCTCTCCATTGCATACCAGAGTATAACCACCTTGCGTCCGCATCATTTCTTTTACAGCAACAGCCATATCACGATCATTATCTCCTACTACAATAATATTGTGGGAATCATGAGAAACACTGGAAGCAATGGCTCCGCCGCGGATTCCATAGCCTTTTATAATGCCCACTCCCATCTTGCCCGTATTCTTATGACGCTCGATCACTGCAATCTTCTGATATTCCCCGTCCGGAGCAAAATATTTCTCACCATCCGATTCTATCCATGGAACCTCTTCCAGAACATCCCTTGTCACAATCTGTTTTTCAAGCATCTGAATCACTCTTGCCTTTGTTCCCGGATGTTTCAGTTTCAGACGTTCCTCACTGAAACCTGATACATGAACTGTATTTTTCAGATATGGAGGACATGGTTTCAATTCTGCTTTCTCATCTTTAATGATCTTCTTACCACAATGATATACATCTACAACATTCAGATCTGCCACATTATCCAGAATGACAAAATCTGCCTGTCTTCCGGGTGCGATCATTCCAAGTCTGTATAAACCATAGCATCTTGCAGGCTGGATCGTTGCCATCTGCAGTGCTTTCTCAACCGGAAGTCCAAGCTGTACAGCCCGCTTCACATTATAATTGATATGCCCCTCTTTACGAATTTCTTCGATATGCTTATCATCAGTACAGAAGCAGAAACCTGACGTATCTGTATGGTGTTCCACAATCCCCTTCACAATAGCATCCAGATTTCTTGCTGCACTTCCCTCACGTATCAATACCTGCATTCCATTTCTTGCCTCAGCCATTGCATACTCATAATCCACACACTCATGATCTGTGTCAATTCCGCCAAGTACATATGCAGCCAGATCCCCAGATGCCAGAAACGGTGCATGGCCATCCTTCACTCTGTCCTGAAACAGCTGGAGCTTTTCATGCATGGCAACACTTCCGTTAATCACAGAAGGCGCATCCATCACTTCACCAAGTCCCAGAATCCTCGGATGTTCCAGATATCCCTTCATCTTTCCTGCTGTAAGAATACACCCGTTATCATCCACATGAGTCGCCGGAACACAGGAAGGCATCATTACATATACATTCGCCGGTACATCTTCTGTCTGATCCAGGATATAATCAATTCCATCCGTACCGGATACATTTGCAGACTCATGAGGATCTACAATAAATGTTGTAGTTCCACACTGTGCGGCCTGCCGGACCAGCTCCCCCGGCGTCACCAGAGTAGATTCCAGATGCAGATGACTGTCGATAAACCCCGGACAGATCACTTTTCCTTCCAGATCAATCTCTGTCTCTCCTTCGTATGTACCGACTCCGATCACAATTCCATCTGCAACAGCCACATCACCATCAATAAATTCTCCCGTACCAGAGCTGAACACACGCCCATTTTTAAACACCAGCTCAGCCTTCTCAATACCTCTTGCCATCTGCGAATACCTGCGATACATCTCAAGTTCCATAAAAAAACCTCCCTTCACTCCCTTGAAAGCCCTCCTGCGCTACATATTCATTATTACAGCAAAGCTTCCAATATATTATCATATTTACTTGTTTTTTCAGACTTTTTTATTGTCCAAATCAATTTTTTCTATATATTTCATTATATATTATCATCTGTCTTTTTAATTTGCAACCTGTTTTTTCTTTACCAAAGCAACTTTCCATCAACTTTTAACGGCTTTACAAAAAGGCTGCCGGATATCTCCTGCAGCCTTTTCATATCACTTACATCTCTATATTTACATCATATAATCTTTGATCACATCATGATCTCTGAGTACTTTCTCGATCACAGTTCCCTTAACAGCTTTCAGAAGCGGTTTCTTCAGCATATCCAGTGGTCCCGGAAGTTCGATCTCCAGTGGAGATTTTCCATCCATCAGCTTCACACTGCTATCCAGTAATTCTCTGATATCGTAAACACTGCCCCATACTTCCGGCACACCTCTGTCAACACCCAGAAGTCCATACACAGCCTCCATAGCAGTTCTTACGGAATATTCAGTAGTAAATACAGTATCTCTTGGTGTATCGGCAAACTGTCCGAGGAATGCGAAGTTTACACAGCCATCCGGAATAACATCAGGTCTGTCACCCTTTGTTCTCGGCATAAAGAATGCTGTAATATAAGGCATCATGGTCGGTACACAAACTGCACTGTTCTCAGCCATGTCTTCAATCTGGTCAACCGGAACGCCAAGATGATAGAGCCACTCTTCTGTGATTTCCTTACCTGTACACTCCTTCATAGGCTTCTTGATATAATCACCAGGTACATCTGTAAACAGACCATATACCCATACACAAACCTTGTCTTTGTCCTGATCCTTGAACTGTCCCTGTCTGTTGATCGTCCAGCTTAATAACCAGCTGGAATCCTGACAGCTTACAATACCGCCTGTAACAACCTTGCCTGTTCTCGGATCACGTTTGCAGATATCTGTAATATAAGGAATGATCTTATCATCCAGAGTAGTCACTGTTGCTGACTCCCAATTTGTCTTAGCAATATCAGAACAGAATTTCTCAGGATGTCCGAAGGACGGATCCTGTTTTGCGATATTTTTCCAGAGACTCCAGCATCCACTTGTACGAACTTCTGCATCTCCGTTCGGTGCATGATTCTGATCGCCATAGATGGTTCCCTCTGTACAGCTTCCGTTTGTCACAAATACAAGATCATTCTCTGTAAGAACAATTCCCTTTTCTACGCCATTCACCTTACACTCGATTGCTTTTGCAATCTTCTTATTGCCTTCAAACTCAAAGAGTACGTTTGTAACCTCTGTATTGAACTGGAATTCAACGCCTGCTTCTTCCAGATATTTCTGCATTGGCAGAATCAGGGATTCATACTGATTGTATTTAGTAAATTTCAGGGCGCTGAAATCCGGAAGTCCGGAAATGTGATGGATAAATCTCTGGAAGTACAGTTTCATTTCCAGTGCACTGTGCCAGTTCTCAAATGCGAACATGGTTCTCCAGTATAACCAGAATGTGGAATCAAATACTTCATCGTCAAATACATCTTCAATTGTCTTGTCATAAAGATCTTCATCCTTTGTCATGAACAGCTTCATGATCTCCATGCAGCCCTTCTGGCTCAGATTGAATTTACCGTCTGTATGAGCATCCTTGCCTCTCTCTTTTGTTGCACGACAGAGAGAATAGTTGGGGTCTTCCTTATTCAGCCAGTAATATTCATCAAGTACAGATACACCAGGTGTTTCAATGGATGGAATACTTCTGAAAAGATCCCATAAGCACTCGAAATGGTTTTCCATCTCACGTCCCCCACGCATCACATATCCGCGGCTCGGATCAAAGATACCGTCACATGCACCGCCTGCAATATCCATTGCTTCCAGAATGTGGATATTCTTTCCGGGCATCTGTCCGTCACGTACAAGGAAACAGGCTGCTGCAAGAGAAGCCAGTCCGCTTCCTACGATATAAGCATGTTTATCATCTACGCCTTCCGGCTTTCTTGGACGTGCAAATGCTTCATAGTTACCGTTTGTATAATAAATTCCCTTACTGTTTTTCTCATATTTTCCACGTTCTGTATTGCGATATTCACTTGTATTATGAAGTGCGTCATAATCTTCTTTTTTCTTTGTCTCAACTGTTTTATACTTCTTTCCTGCTGCCACTGCTGCCACGCCTGCTCCAACTGCCAATGCGGATATAAGTCCTAAACCTTTATTTTTACTCATAATACACATCCACCTTTCTTGAATTCTTCTTTAGAAGTTCTTTCAGATTCGTTATCTTAAATGCTTTTTACTCTCTGCTTTACCCATTTCCCGGAAACTCTTTTCGCCTGCCGGAAATCTCTTGATCTCCCGGCAAGACATCTTCATGACTTTTACATTCTTATCTGTATGTTTCCCACATCATAAGCATTTCATCCGTCTGAATTATCTGTTTGTTGCTATGGCTGTATATTAACAGTTAAAATATGATTCTACAATTTACAAAAGCCGCCGAATGATAAGTTTTTTATCACCCTGCGGCTTTTGTAAAGAATTTTTATATGATTATTTTTCCATATTATTTTTCTGAAAGTTATGAATAGATGTAGTCACTGTATCGCGAAGTGTCAAATCCATCATTCTTACCAGATCTTCAATATTTTCTTTCATCCCTTCCCTGATCCACTCAAGTATGATTCCCACAAAACCATATTTATAGAAGTCTGCAATAAATTTTTTATCCTCTTCTGTGATATTCAGACCCTTGCTTTTTTCTTCCACCACACCCACGATCAGATCATAGGTTAATTTAAAAAGATAATTTTCTATCCGCTCCCTGTCCACATTTCTGTAAACATTCATAATAAACGGTTTGTTTTCCAGCACTGCCTCAAATATCTGGGTCAGCCCTTCTGTCCAGGATTCAGAAGTCTTTTTGCCCTGAAGGGCTTTTGTCCCATCTTCCACGCAGGACCATTCAACCAGATCATAAATATCCTTGAAATGATAGTAGAAAGCCATGCGGCTTATCCCGCAGTCCGTGGTAATATCTGTTATCGTGATCTTGTCCAGAGGTTTCTTCAGAAGAAGCCGTTTCAGGGATTCTTCCAGAGCTGCTTTTGTGGTATTTGGCATATAACTCCTCCTGTCTGCTTACTGTGATTATTTCCAGTCGTAGTTTCTCAGGTGTCCTTCCAGATTCATGTGGTCAAAATTATTCTGGCGCAGTGCTTCGTACAGAACGATTGCTACGGAATTGCTCAGATTCAGAGAACGGATATCTCCGATCATAGGGATTCTTACGCAGGTTTCCTGATTATTGACCAGAATATCCTCCGGGATCCCTGCACTCTCTTTTCCAAACATGATGTAGCAGTCTTCTTCATAATGAACGTCTGTATAAGTCTGAGGCGCTTTTGTTGTTGCATAGTAAATTTTTGCCCCGGGATTCTTCTCCAGAAAGTCCTCAAAGTCCAGATATGTAGTTACATCCAGATCTTTCCAGTAATCCATTCCTGCTCTCTTTAAGGCTTTCTCACTTAAGGAAAATCCCAGAGGCTCGATAAGATGGAGTCTGGTTCCTGTTGCCACACAGGTACGGCCGATATTTCCTGTGTTTGCAGGAATCTCCGGCTCGTGAAGTACAATATTTAATTTTGCCATTTTCTTTTTATTCCTCTTGTTATTAATCGTCTGTCTCTTCTTAGAAAATTGTCTCTTAAGTTTCCTGCAGTTACTCTTTGAGAAGTTGCTGCAGTTCATCCTCTGCCGGACGTTCCAGATAGCGGGCACTGCCGCCACTGTAGAGAAGCCGGTCATTACCGCTGTTTGTCTGTCCGATGATTTCTGCCATAAATCCTTCATTGCGAAGCCTCTGTACCAGTGCTTCACCTCCGCGGATTCCAATCAATACTGCTCCATCTGCCTGAAGCTTATATGGATTCAGGTCAAAAATCTCGCACACTTCTATGGTCTCCTGACGAATCGGTACCTTACGGAAGTCTGCTTCCAGTCCTACTTCTGAAGCTTCTGCCATCTTCCAGAGCGCACTTAAAAAGCCGCCCTCACCCATAGCATATAATGCGCTGGCATCTGCCTCCTGCGCAATTTTCCAGACAATACTGCCAGCTCCATAATCGTCCCGAAGTGAAACGCAATTCTGAATAAAACCGGCAGAGAATCTCTCTGCCAGTTTGTCCTTTTTATTTTTTGCTATTACAGAGGTTCCTTTCAGAGCCACCGGACATGCCACCACCAGTTCATCTCCCGGTTTCAGGCATCCGGTTATTTCTGCCCTCAGAGCCTCTATTGCCGCCTGTCCCAGTCTCATTTGTTTTCTCCTGAAAAATTTATTATACAAGCAGAGACAGAACTGTCGGCACTACCATTGCCAGTACCAGAATGATTGCAATAATTGCTGTGATCACTTTACGATTCTTTGGATTAAACATTCCCATTTCTCTTCACCTCTTTAATCTCTGTTCAGGTTCTCAAACACATCTTTCGTCACATCTGTCACATGAGCGTTGTTAGTCAGCGGATCACGGTCTGCATAGTCAAACAGCAGTACTTTTCCATCTGCAAATACTTCCACATGTGCATTCTTTGCCACCTTTTCCCGTTTTCTGAAGTCCCATATCTGTCTCTCAAAAGGCTTCTGGTCTCTGGCAAAGCCGGGACGGCTTTTCAGGTTCTCTCTCAGATAGAGATCATATACCATCTGGTCTTTTACCTGATCCACGGAAATCTCCGGCATATCCTCCAGAAATTCCAGCAGAATCTCATATCTTCGCATTCTTGTATGAGAAACATCACCATAGCCTTTTTCCATGTAAAAACTGCCCAGTCTCTCGTAAATTGAGAAAGCATCCGGGAAAAAATTTTCCAGATATTCAAGTGTATTCTGGAATTGTCCACTATTATAATACACTTCCACCATATTTTCCACAGTTTTCAGCTTCAAAACGTGGTCATAATCCAGCCACTTCGTGGAAAGTACCTCATAAGGCTCCTGTGTTTTGTATACAATACCATATTCCCTGCACATCTCCATCATATGGGAACCCTTTAACACCTTCAAAAAGCCCAGCTGAAGCTGCTGTGGTTTCAGCGCATAGACATCATTAAAGGAATTCCGGAAGCTGTCGTAATCTTCATAGGGAAGTCCTGCGATCAGGTCCAGATGCTGATGGATATTTCCAAAGCTGTGGATTCTGTCAACAATTCCTTTCAGTTTTTCAAAATCCATAGTTCTGTGAATTGCCTTAATCGTATCCGGATTTGTTGACTGTACTCCGATCTCCAACTGAATCAGGCCCGGACGCATAGTGGACATTTCCTGCAGTTCCTCTTCTCTTAACAGATCTGCCGAAATCTCGAAATGAAAGTTTGTTACACCGTTATCGTGTTCATTAATATACTTCCAGATTGCCATTGCATGGTCATGTTTACAGTTAAAGGTACGGTCTACAAACTTTACCTGCGGAACCTTATTGTCTATAAAAAACTGCAGCTCTTTCTTTACGGTCTCTGTATCTCTGAAACGCAGTTTCTTATCAATGGAAGAAAGACAGTAACTGCAGGAGAAAGGACATCCTCTGCTGCTTTCATAATAAATGATCCTGTTCTTAAACTCAGACAGATCTTTGTAAATGAACGGAATACTGCTTAAGTCCATGATCTGGCGCCATCCATTATGTATGATCTGATCTCCGTCTCTGTAACAGATTCCTGTCATATCTTTCAGGTTCTGCGGATTTTTTTCCACATAATATCCGGCAAGTTCTTTAAATGTTTCTTCACCTTCCCCGACCATAACACCTTTAAATTCTGAGTTTTCTGTCAGGAATTTCTCCGCATCATAAGAAACTTCCGGACCGCCGGCCCAGAAGTCGGCGCCCGGAAGAATCTTTATCAGATCTGCCATCAGTTCTTTTACAAAAGAAAGGTTCCAGATATAACAGGACACACATACCACATCAGGATGCTCCAGATAAATATCACGCATGATATCATCTTTCTGCTGGTTGATGGTATATTCCTTTAATACAATATGATCTGCGTAATCGGATGCATATGCCTGCAGATCATAAACAGCAAGATTGGAATGAATATATTTTGCATTGCATGCCGCTAATAAAATCTTCATAAATCTTTAGCCTTCCAGTGCACTCTTCAGCTCTTCTTTGGAAGTAAGACCTACGAAGCGTTTCACTTCCGCACCGTCTTTAAACAGGATCAGTGTCGGAATGCTGACTACACGAAACTGCTGTGCAAGTGCCATATTCTGATCTACGTCTACTTTTCCTACTGCGTATCCCTCTTCTGCCAGTTCTTCTACAACCGGACCCTGACGCATACATGGTCCACACCATGTTGCCCAGAAATCTATAAGAACCGGTTTCTCAGATTTTAATACTTCTGTTTCAAAATTTGCTGTTGTAATCTCTTTTGCCATAATTCATATCTCCTTTGCTTATTCTTTATAAAAATTTGCAATGTAAGTTCTCTGGTTTTATAATATCAACACTATAACCCTGTTAAATTTTCAGTTTTTATTTTAGATTTTTTATTTTAAAGATCTTACATACTTCCCTGCATTAATACCTGCCTTTGCTCCCTCATACACAGCTTTCGCCACTTGAAGAAGTCCGCCTGTACAGTCACCTGCCGCATAGAGTCCCGGGATGGTTGTTTCCATATTTTCGTTAACTTTAATGTTTCCTTTTTCCGTAAGTTCAGCTCCCATCTGGCGGGCAATCTCAGTACTGCCTGCAGTTCCCATTGCAATAAATACACCCTCTGCAGGACAGAAATCATTTGCCTGCTGACCTGCTCCTGCCTTTATTTCCTCTGCCTGCACATCAGGTGCAAGACGGATTCCGGATACCAGATCATCGCCCTCTACAGACTGGATCTTCATTGTGTTTACACTGATATTTTCTTCAGATGTAAATTCCGGTTCTTCACCGTTTGTATAAATGGTTACTGTAGAAGCAGTATTAGACAATTCCTTTGCTTCATGCATGGCGAAATCACCGTTTCCAAGAACTGCTACATCCTTGCCTCTGTAAAAGAAAGCATCGCAGATTGCACAGTAGCTGACACCTTTTCCCTCAAATTCTTTAACACCCGGGATCTTCGGTGCAGCGCGCTTACTTCCTGTTGCAAGAATCAGACTCTGAGTCTCGAATTCACCTTCTGTAGTTTTTACCACAAAAGTATCAAACCCGCCGACTCCCAGAACCTGTGCATCCAATATTCGTACGCCCAGTGCTTTCGCCTGAGCGATTCCTGTATCATATAATTCCTGACCGGACAGCGGATGTTCCAGTCCGTAATAGTTTTCTATTTTCTCTGCTTTTTCCAAAGCACCGATCCCATTATTGATCACCAGGGGATCCAGATTTCCACGAACTGCATAAAGCGCAGCGGAAATTCCTGCAGGTCCGGCACCTATGATTATCACTTTTTCCAAATTCTGTCACCTGCTCTCTGTTATTGTTTTCAATATACTGTGATATATCATCGTTACTGTTCACTCTGTTCTCAGTAACTTATTATCAGCTATTGTTACTATACTACGTTTTCTGAAAAAAATCCATGATTTTATTTGGATAATTTTGGTATAATTTGGTTAAATAAGTTTCTCGATTCAGCGACATAATAAATAAAAGCGAAGTGCTGTTCACTCATGAACCATGCATTTCGCTTTTATACATTATTTTGTATGATTTATTTATCCAACCAGAGGATATTTGTCTGTAAGTTCTTTGACGATTGCCTTTGCCTTTTCCTGGCTGCCTTCTTCTTTTAAGGTCATAGCAATTGCTTCTGCAATCTTGTCCATATCTTCCGGTTTCATGCCTCGTGAAGTAACTGCTGCTGTTCCGAGACGTACACCGCTTGTAACAAATGGAGACTGGGGATCATTTGGAATTGCATTCTTATTGCAGGTAATGTTTACTTCATCAAGAAGATTCTCCATCTGCTTGCCTGTAACGCCCAGACTTCTGAGATCTACAAGCATCAGATGATTGTCTGTCCCACCGGAAACAATATCAATTCCTCTCTTCTGAAGCCCTTTGCAAAGTGCCTGCGCATTCTCAACGATCATCTTTGCATAGTCCTTAAATTCCGGCTGAAGCGCTTCTTTGAAACATACTGCCTTGGCAGCGATCACGTGCATCAGAGGACCACCCTGGATTCCCGGAAATACTGCTTTATTAAAGTTAAATTTCTTTGCATTCTCTGCGCTGCTTAAGATCAGGCCGCCTCTTGGTCCACGCAGAGTTTTGTGTGTGGTTGTAGTCACAACGTCTGCATAAGGAATCGGGCTTGGATGCTGTCCTCCTGCTACCAGACCGGCGATATGCGCCATATCCACCATCAGATAAGCCCCAACTTCATCTGCGATCTCACGGAATTTCTTAAAATCAATAACTCTGGCATAGGCACTTGCACCTGCTACGATCAGCTTTGGTTTATTCTCAATGGCGATTCTTCTGACTTCTTCATAATCGATCACACCGTCATCATTGACTCCATAATATACCGGCTTAAAGTAGGTTCCGGACATATTTGCAGGACTTCCATGTGTCAGATGTCCACCATGATCCAGATTCATACCCATTACAGTATCTCCCGGCTGCAGCATTGCAAAAAAGACTGCCATGTTTGCCTGTGCTCCGGAGTGCGGCTGTACATTTGCATATTCACATCCGAATAATTCTTTCGCACGTTCGATTGCAAGAGCTTCCACCTCATCCACGCAGGAACATCCGCCGTAAAATCTCTTCCCCGGATATCCTTCCGCATATTTATTAGTAAGAGGGCTTCCCATTGCTGCCATAACTGCTTTACTTACCCAGTTCTCTGAAGCGATCAGCTCAATATGGGAATTCTGGCGTGCAAGCTCCGCCTCGATCAGATCTGCGATATCCTTGTCTGTCTTTGCTACGTCGTCGATTGAATACATCTTCGTGCTCCTCCTTTGTTATACGCTCAGTAATTATTCCGATTATAACCAATTCTATCCATCATGTCAATCACCAAAAGACATTTGTCCGCGCACCAAAATATTTTATGATATAAATTAGGATACCACATATTATGTTTCTCTGCTGAGCTCTGTAGCAAATAACAGATTCGATTCCATCAAAACGCTTTTTTTATCTGTTTTACCAGTGCATCCACATCTTCCGTTTTCACAAGAAATCTCTCGGTTCCATTGATTTCCAGACTATCATAAGTATCATCATATGCAAAATATTTCAGAGTTACTTCCGGAGCTTCTTCTGTGTTTCTGTGGAATGTTACAGTCAGCACTTCTTCCTTATCTGCTGCATCTTTTGTTTCTTCAACTTCCGAATCAAGCATTATACTTTGAAGCGCCTGATACAATTCGGTAAATTTCTCCTTCTTTACAGTTTTCTTTCCGAATTTATAATCGCTGCCGTCCAGCTTCATGGTATAGGTTTTCTTTCCAATGCTCATATCCACACTGTCAAGTGTATCAATATTTACCAGTGCCGGAATCTTCAGGATCAAATTAAATGGTTTCAGTTCCAGAAGACTGTTCACTGACTCTTTTGAAAGCAGATAAACAGCCTCTTCGTATCCTTTTACACATGCATAATAGTCACCATTCTCATCTGTATTTCCGATAAGAATTGTTGCTGTTGCATCTGCATCCTGCGTTTCTTTTGCTGTGTCATCGTTAACTGTATTTACAAAATCTACTGTAAAATATGTCTTTGTATTATCCAGTCCGGTATCTGTATTTGCTGCATCGACGCCGTTGCTGAGATCAAAAGCAGCCAGCACTCCAAACATTTCATACATATTCTCTGTGTTTACTGTTGCAATCTCATCATACGGATTGGTAATTTCCCAGTAGTCGAAATCCATCTTATAATCTGCCGGTTCCTGTTTGATCTGAAATACTTCTTCGCCGTCCTTTACAATGGAAAATCTGCGAATGGAATAGGCAGACATTCTTGGATGTTCTACAGTTTTTAAATCTGTATTTTCTGTTTTATCATCTGTCTGATCAGCAATTTCTTCTTCCACAGCTACATCTTCTGCTTTTGGCTCTTCTGCAGTCTCAGAGTTTTGTTCTGCTTCATCTGCCCATACAGGACAGGATATAACTGCTGTGCCTGCTGCACCGGCAGTAAACATGGCTGTCATTCCAAGAAGTAATATTTTTTTAATTTTGTTTTTCATGTCTGTATTCCTCCTGTCCATATATAATATGGTTTTTATTTTATGTTACTTTTCGCAATTGAAACAGAATACTTACTCCGTTCGGTTAAAGTGCAATTTCTACCTCAGCAGGCTTATGTCCTGTCAGTTCTGCACTTCTTGTATCCGGCTGGGATACTCCTGCAAATAAACGGAAATGTTTTCCTGCGATGTAACGATTTCCATCTTCATCAACTATATTCATTGCTTTATTAGATATTGTAAATTCTACAGATTTCTCTTCTCCCGCTTTCAGAGATACTCTCTTAAATCCGCAGAGACTGTAGTTACGAACTGCAAGCGGAGAATCAAGGTCTTTGATATACACCTGAACAACTTCATCTGTATCTACTGTTCCATTGTTCTTAACAGTTGCTTTTAACATGATATCGGACTCTGCTGATACTTCACCGACAACCTCTGCTTCTGTTACGCAGGTATCACTGTATGTAAGTCCGTATCCAAATGGATAAAGTGCCTCTTTTTCCATATAACGGTAAGTTCTGTTTTTCATAGAGTAATCTGTGAATTCCGGCATTCCTTCCAGGTCTTTATAAAAAGTAACCGGAAGTTTTCCTGACGGAGATTCTTTTCCGAAAAGAAGGTCTGCCACTGCACGTCCGCCTCTTGCTCCCGGATACCATGCAAGAAGGATTCCATTGCAGTTATCCTGTGCATAATTCAGATCAATCGCACTTCCTGCCATCAGAACTACAATGGTAGGTTTTCCTACTGCTGTTACTTTCTCGATCAGTTCTTCCTGTACTTTCGGAAGATGAAGATCAACTTTGTCCCCGGATGCATCACTGTTTCCGGTATCTCCTTCTTCTCCCTCCAGAGTCTCATCAAGACCTACGCAGAGTATGACTACATCGCTGTTTTCCGCTGTAATTACTGCCTCAGAAATTCTGTCCTGATCCCATGCCAGATTTTCAACTTTGTCTTTATATAAATCACATCCCTGAGAGTAAAGGATCCTTACATCGTCACCAGCTTCTTCACGGATTCCTTCAAGAACAGTAATATATTCTGAAGATGTTCCATGATAATTTCCAATAAGAGCTGCACGGCTGTCTGCATTCGGGCCAATGACACCGATAGTATTTACTTTTGTTTTATCAATCGGAAGAACTCCATCATTCTTCAGAAGTACGCAGCTCTTTCTTGCCATCTTAAGAGCTTCATCAATGTGCTCTTTGCACTCTACCACACTATACGGTATCTTATCATATTCACTTCCGTCAAACAGGCCCAGCAGATATCTGGTTGTCAGCAGTCTGACTGCAGATTCTGTAATTTTCTCTTCTGTTACCAGTCCATCCTGATAAGCTCCCATCATATGAAGATATGTATTACCGCAATTCAGGTCACATCCTGCATTTAATGCCATAGCAGCGGACTGTCTTGGTGTGGAAGTTACCATGTGATGTTCATGAAAGTCACGGATTGCCCAGCAGTCAGAAGTATAATGACCTTCAAATTTCCATTTTCCTCTCAGGACATCTTCCATAAGATATTTATGTGCACAGCAGGGTTCTCCGTTTGTCCTGTTATAAGCACCCATTACAGCCTCAACATCCGCTTCTGTTACAAGCGCTTCAAAAGCCGGAAGATATGTTTCCCACATATCCTTCATGCTTGCCTGTGCATCAAATTCATGTCTGAGCGATTCCGGACCGCTGTGCACTGCATAATGCTTTGCACATGCTGCCGCTTTCATTACAGGTCCGTCACCCTGGATTCCTTCTACGAATTTCACGCCAAGTCTGGACGTCAGATATGGATCCTCACCATAGGTTTCATGCCCTCTGCCCCATCTCGGATCTCTGAAAATGTTTACATTGGGGGACCAGAAAGTAAGACCCTTGTAAATGTCTCTGTCTTCTTTTGCAGAATATGCATTGTATTTTGCTCTTCCCTCAGTTGCAATGATATCGCCAACTTTTTTCATCTCTTCATCGTCAAATACTGCAGCCATCGCAATTGCCTGTGGGAACATGGTTGCCACACCTGCTCTGGCTACTCCATGCAGTGCTTCATTCCAGTAATTATATGCCGGAACACCCAGTCTTTTCACGGGAGCAGCATCGTATTTTAACTGGGAAGCCTTCTCCAGAAGCGTCATCTGTGATACCAGTTTTTCTGCTTTTTTTCTTGCTTCTGCTCTTTCTTTTCTGTGATCTTTCATTTCAGATCCTCCTGTTTATATAATTTGATAATTATTCAGCAGGTATTAACAAAGCCTCAGCGCAGCCCGCTACTCCTGCATTATGTATTCTGCATTTCTTCTCTGTATTTCGTCGGAGATTTTCCTGTATGTTTCTTAAATGCCAGTGAGAAATAATTCGTATCTCTGTATCCTACCATCATAGCAATCTTTCCAGTCTTGATGCTGGTAGTTTCCAGAAGGCTCTTCGCCTTCTCAATCCTCTTTCTGACAATGTATTCATTACATCCTTCACCTGTAATCCGCTTAAATAATCTGGAGAAATAATTCGGTGTGATATAGAGACTTTCCGCAATGCTGGAAACCGAAATATCCTCTGCAAGATGCTCATCTATATAGTGTCTGGCATTGGAAATGGTATAATGTACATCCTCTTCATCATTTTCAATGAGCTGCTCAATAAACATTCTCGTAATCTCACAGGCCTCTTCTTTTCCTGCTGATGACAGACTCTTGGAGAGTGCATCCAACTTTCCTTCTTCCACCTCACACGATACTTCCATGTAGGAAAAAATCAAAGAGGAGGCAATCTCGAAACAACATCTGCGCACAGCAGAAGGGGAAAGATTATAGGATTCTGTTGCCTTAATAAAGGTATTAAATGCCTTTAGTACATAATCTGGAGTTCCTATATTGGAAATCATGATATTTCGCAGTTCTGCATAGATTTCCCAGAAGATTTTCTTCTTGTTCTGAGCCCCCATCGTCTGTATAATGTCCTGAATATTCTTTTTTTCATGTTCCAGAAGATATCTGGCATCATTGTAGGAAATTGCCAGATTTTCAAATCCTTGCACTGCACTTCCAACCGTAATCTTTGGTTTATATTCAAATTCATCCTTCAGCACATCCGACAATTCTTCAATCTGTTCCAGAACGCTGTCGTCATCATCCTTTTCAAAACAGACAATCGCAATCGTACCGTCATCATCTACAAATGTGATTCCTCTGTTTTGGGAATCCACCATGCTCATGCAGACATTTTTAACAGTCATTGCACGGAATTTTCCGTCATTCTGCTGTTCTGTATACATTCCCTGTTCCAGAAGAATCAGGCTCATTTTCTGCTTAATATCAAACTGAAAATCTTTCTGGAGAATATACAACTGCATCTCTTTATCTGCTTTTGTATGCACCAAATTTCTCATGCACTGCTCCAGTCTCATCTGCACTACAGAGCCTTGAGAGCGCCACACTCTGGCCTGATTCTGCTCTTTGTTTTCCTGCTCTTTCAGTTCTTTTATCTGCTTTTCTATCGCATTGAAAAGATCATCTTCATCAATCGGTTTCAGGAAGAAATCCTGCACCTGAAGCCGCAGGCTCTCTCTTGCATACTCAAAATTATCAAAGCCTGTAAGCACGATCACACGCAGTTCAGGTACTGATTCTCTGGCCGCTTTAATCAGTTCCAGTCCTGTCATTTCTGTCATCTGGATATCTGTAACCATAATTTCAGGACCTTCTTCTTTAAGAATCTTCAAAGCCTCGTTTCCTGACGCAGCAGTAAATACGTCATCTACTCCCAGTTTCTTCCAGTCTATTGCATTTTTCATCCCCATGCGTATCATCTTTTCGTCATCAACAATCAGTACTCTATACACACGTCCACTCGCCTCCTGCTGTGTTCTTTTTGATTTCTGTCTGATATGGCAGATGGATCACGACAGTTACTCCACCCGAATCATTCTTCTGGTAATTAAGACCATATCCCTCCCCAAAAAGAAGTTCAATCCTCTTGTTTACGTTTCGCACTCCATATCCAAAGGAATCCTCGTATCTGGAGAGCTGTTCATTCATTTCATCTATCTGTTCCTGACTCATTCCTGTGCCTGTATCTGATACCTTTATGATAACTTCATCCTCATTTTTATATGCTGTAAGATAAAGTGTACCTGTTTTTCCCTCTTTTACTTTCATTCCATGATAAATAGAATTCTCCACCAGTGGCTGCAGAGTCAGCTTCGGTATCAGGCTTTCTTCCACCTGAGATTCTACAACAATCTCACTTCCGATAATGTTGTCGTATCTCATGTTCTGGATAATCATATAATTCCTGATATGCTCTACTTCTTCTCTGATCGTGATCACGTCATGTCCTTTGCTGAGACAGATCCTGTAATATTTCGCCAGCGCCTTTACCATTGTGGAAATCTCTTTATTTCCTTCGGCAATCGCCTGCCAGTGGATACATTCCAGTGTATTATAAAGAAAATGCGGCTGAATCTGCGACTGAAGGGCATTAAAACGGATCTGCTCCAGCTGATGCTGTTCCAGTTTTACCTGTTCCATCAACACCTCGATTTCATCCATCATAGAGTTAAAACCAATTGCAAGCTTTGTGAAATCTTCACCCATATTGTCAACATTGATTCTTGTTCTCAGGGAACCTGTTGCAACATAATCCATATTAGATACTACCTTATTAAGGGGCTGATACATTTTCCTGACCAGTGCTCTTATAATAATGCTTACTATGATCAGCACTATGATCAGAACCAGAATCACAACAACCATTATATGGAATCCTGATTCCATCAGTTTATAAAAAGAAATCGAACTGACTACATAATAATTCCAGTTCTTAATCTTCTGGCATACATACATATTCCCATTCTTTGTAAATATCTGTATCCCTTTTTCCATCTCATCTATATAATTTACGTAACGGCCTGTCTCCTCTTTATCATTCGAAAGCAATATCATTCCACCTGTGTCAACTACTCTTGTTTCTGCTGAAGAATCTCCTACAGCCAGCATCCTCTGTACTGCCGGATCATCGAAATTCATGCACAGAAGCCCTCTTGCATCAGATACTTTTCTGGTATCATATAATGGATAATACAGACTCAATGTATATCTGTTCCCTTTATAATAATCGTTATAATAATCGTTATTATAGGAAACTTTCAGCGTTCCTTTCTGCGCATATTTGCTTCTCTCATATGCCTGGGGATACACTTCTTCAAACTGCGTAACTGATAAAGAACCCTTTCCTCTGTAGTAGTAACTTTTATAATCCGAACTGACAATGGCAGCAAAGTTCAGACTCTCATACATATTATTCAGATTCTCCAGCTTGCTGTAAACTGCATCAATGTCTGCTGTCTTCAGCTCATTTTTCTGCACCTGCCTGCAGTAATTCTGCACAGAATCATCCATGATCGTACCCAATACGATTTCTTTATATGAATCCATTGATCCCTTAAAAGATTCCGCAACTGTATTATTCTGCATCTGCAGAAGTTCTACAGACTGCTCTTTCATCGATGCTATAGAAAAAGTCAGAGAAACACCTGCAACCGTCAGCGTTACAATAAGAATACTGACGGTCACAAGTAAAAGTATTTTTTTATCAAATTTCCAGTGGCTGAATTTTGTTTTCCATTTGTTCATGTTGTCTTTCCTCATCTGTCACATAATTTCACATATACCCACATGATCAGGGGTGATTTTATCTCCCCAATATCATACCATGTTCAATGGTAAATGGACACAACAGATTCTGCAGAAAGAATCAACCCTTTACAGCACCTGCAGTCATACCTTTTACCAGTTTATCCTGGAAAATAATAAACATGATAACCATTGGTAAAAGTGTTAATGTAAGAACCGCCATGATCATTGGTGTATTCATAGAATACTGTCCCTGGAATTCCCAGATTGCCAGCGGCAGGGTACGATTCTGGGCAGACTGTGTCAGTGTATTTACAAATGAGAATTCATTCCACATATTTACACCATTGTAAATTGCCAGTGTCGCCATTCCGGGTTTGGAAAGCGGCAGGATCATGGAGAAGAACATCTGAATCTTTCCACATCCGTCAATTTCAGCAGATTCTTCGATTTCTCTCGGAATCTCTTTCATAAAGCTGGTCAGGATAAATACGGAAATCGGAACTGCGAATGCGACATACGGTCCGACCAGTGACCAGATTGTATCATAAAGTCCTGTTGACTTTGACATTTTGAATACAGGGATCAATGTAATATGTACAGGAATAGACATACAGGCTACAATGATCGCATAAATCGGCTGTGCCATTTTAAACTTAAATCTTGCCAGAGGATAAGAAGCGCATGCTGAAATAAACAGCAGCAGGATCAGGGAGATTGCAAGAACGATCACACTGTTCTTGAAGTAATTTGCAAACCCTCCTGTAAGTACCTCAGTGTAATTGGACCAGTTCAGTTGATCAGGAAGCTGGAATACACCCTTGGTAAGCATCTCAAATTTCTCTTTGAATGAGTTCAGCACCATGAATATAAAAGGTGTAAATGATACAATTGCTGCACCGATAGCAAGAACAAAAGCAATGATCCAGGCTATGATGCTTTTTCTTCTACTTTTCTTATAGCTGTCCATCCCTTAATCCTCCTGTTTTCCGTTTATAAGTTTCATAGTAATCATAGATACCATTGTAATCAGGATAAACATACCTCCTGCAATGGCTGAGCCATAACCCATGTTAAAGTTCTTGAATGATTCTTTGTACATATAGGTTGCCATCAGCTCTGTAGCAGTACCAGGACCGCCACCTGTCATAACATAGATCAGATCGAAGTATTTCAGAGATCCAACCATTGAAAGGATAGCTGCACTCTTAATTGACGGAATAAGAAGTGGAAGTGCAATCTTCCAGAAATACTGTCCTCTTGTAGCACCATCGATTCTTGCTGCTTCAAATACATCATATGGGATGTTTGTATAACCAGCCATAAAGTAAACCATGTAGAATGGTGTAAACTGCCATGCAATGATAAGAATAACTGTGAGCAATGCTAATTTTGGATTACCAAGAAGGTCAATGTTGCCCCCTCCGAACCATCCGGAAATTGTGCTGACAATACCTCCGTTTGTTGCAAGTGCGTATGTGAAAAGGAAACCAATTGCAACAGAAGACATAAGCATTGGAATAAACCAGATAACCTTGAAAATTGTAAGTTTCTTACCGCCAAAGTCAAGGAATGTTGCCATTGCAAGTCCTAACGGAATCTGGATAATGATAGATAAGATCATGATAATAACGTTGTTCTTAAATGCTATCCAGAATTTTGTATCTTTGATCAGTTTTGCCCAGTTTGCAAGTCCTACCATCTTCTTGTCTGCGGAAATACCATTCCACTGGTATCCGCTTGTAATAAATGTATCAATAATCGGATACGCGATAAATACTACTAATAAAATGATAACAGGTGCCAGAAAAAGTGCTGCTGTCTGACGTGTTTTTCTCTGTCTTAACTGAACCAGAGATATCCCTTTTTCATTCATTTTGGTGCCTCCTTTTTAATACTTTCTGAGATTTGATCATCTGACCTAACGTATGCCAGAGTATGTTTGAAAAATGCTTTCGGAATATGTTAGAGATATATTTCTGAGATGGTTTTTATATATTTTCTGACATGCTGTCTGATATGTAATTTGACATTGAAATGATTTTTCAAGCACGCTCTGTGTACTCACATATTGTTTTTCAAGATAAAGGGTTCTGCACTTTCAGCATGTGCAGAACCCTTCTTTTCTACCCTTACTCAGGTCAGAATGAATGCCTGCTTTCCTTTAAAGATTATTCAGCATCATCTGCTGCTGCATCATCTGTAGCTTCTTCTGCAGTATCATCTGCTGCGCCGGAATCAGATTTGGTACTTAAATATTCGTCCATTGCTTTCTGCATTTCTTCCTGTGCTTCCTGAGGAGTCTTTGTCAGACCAAATACTTCCTGTAAGCCATCAAGATGTGCAGTTGCAACAGATGTTGGCAGATACTGGTCATACCACAACTGGATAGAAGATGCTTCCTGAGCTGCATCAAAAATTTCCTTTACAACAGGGTCTTTGATGTGGTCTCCTGCATCTTTTACAGGAACAATCTTGTTGTTAGAATATGTAATGTCTGCAACTTCATCAGATAAATGATCTGTTGCACATTCAAATGCTGCTGCAAGTTTATCACCTTCACAGTTGAAGGAAATGAACTGGTCACCTACAGTACCGATCTGGATTGTAGGATCAGCATCGGAATCATCAATTGCAGGGAATGGGAACCAGCCGATCTTCTGATAGAATTCCTCACTGTCAGTCTGGAATGTTCCTGTATACCATGAGCCACAGAGAAGCATACCTGCTGTTTCCTGATACATTAACTGTTTTGCCTGTCCGTCATCTTCGCTTAAGGAGTTTACGCCATCCGGGAAGTATCCGTTGTTAACCCACTCCTGAATCTTCTCACCTGCTTTGATGAAGCAGTCATCTGTGAATTTACCGGTTCCTGCAACTGCATTCTGGAATGGTTCCAGTCCGCCATAACGTGCTGCCAGAGACATGAAGTACATGGAACCTGTCCATTTGGAAGCATTAGCAAGTGCAAAAGGTGTAATTCCGTTTTCTTTTAATGTTGCACAGATATTTTCCAGATCAGCTAATGTCTTCGGTTCTTCAAGTCCGTACTGTTTAAACATATCTTTGTTGTAGAAGATACCTGCCAGAGAAACATTCAGATATGGGATCGCATATACATGTCCGTTGTAGCTTCCCTGTTCAATAGCTGCATCCAGAAGTTTATCTTTAACATCGGACTGATCAAGAAGATCATCAATCGGCTGAGCAAATCCGGAATCAATATATTCATACATCGGACCACCGGACCAGCTTGAGTACATATCAGGACACTCACCGGAGCTCATCGCGATAACAAGTTTTTCCTTGTATGTATCGTTCTGGATGGCTACCTGATTTACAGTATAGCCTGACTTTGTTTCTTTGTTAAACTTGTCTACTGCTGCAGTAACAATATCTTTGTCCGGGCTCTCTACCGCGATATTCCAGTAAGTAATTTCTTTGTCGTCAGCTGCAAATGCAGTTGTCTGCGCTGCCATCGGTACCACCATAGCTGCTGTCATGGCAAGTGCCATAATCTTGTACATTCTTTTTTTCATTTCTTGTTTCCTCCTTTTTTATTCACTTTGTATATTTAAGTGTATTTATCATAGCATTCCATTCACATAATGCCCATAAAATATTCTGTCCAAAATCTATAAATTTCTGTCTTTCCGTTTTCTGTGTGCAGAAAATTATAGATATCTGTACTGGAATCTTTCCAAAAATGTCTTCTGAGAACCAGCAAAATTGCTTTCAAATTTTAATTTTTTTATTATTTTTTGACTATTTTTCCATTATTTGCTTTAATATAAAAAGGAAGTCCCACCTACTGCTCATTACATTTTACAATTACAGCAGAGGACTTACCTGATTCAGTTAACCTTTCAATCTATAGGAGGTCGTTTACATATTATGAGAAATTTTGAATATTATACACCAACACAGGTTCTCTTTGGCAAAGATACCCACCTTCAGGCAGGTTCCCTGCTGAAGAAGTATGGAGCAAAAAAAGTTCTGATCCATTATGGAGGTCAGAGTGCTGTCCGTTCCGGACTGATTGATGAGATCACTTCTAATCTGAAAGAAGAAGGTCTTGAATACATCACCCTGGGTGGTGTCATTCCTAATCCACTTCTTTCCAAAGTCCGCGAGGGAATCGAATTATGCCAAAAAGAACATGTAGACTTTATCCTTGCTGTAGGAGGAGGAAGTGTTATTGACTCTTCCAAAGCCATCGGCTATGGCGTTGCCAATCCGAACAATGATGTCTGGGATTTCTGTCTGAAAAAAGCTGTTCCAACCGGCTGTCTGCCCATTGGTGTCATCCTTACAATTGCAGCTTCCGGAAGTGAAATGAGCAGTTCCAGTGTTATCACAAATGAAGAAACAAAAGAAAAACGTGGATGTGCAAAGACAGATTACTGCAGGCCGAAATTTGCCATCTTAAATCCACGTCTCACCTACACACTCCCACAGTATCAGACAGAAAGCGGATGTGTAGATATCCTCATGCACACCATGGAGCGATATTTTGTAAATATTGAAACTATGGAGATTACAGACAGCATCAGCGAAGCTCTGATGCAGACAGTCATTTACAATGCCCGTATTCTTATGAAAGAACCAGACAATTACAGCGCCAGGGCAGAAATTATGTGGGCAGGAAGCCTTTCCCACAACGGTCTGACCGGATGTGGTACAGGTGGTGGTGACTGGGCATGCCACCAGCTTGAACATGAACTGGGAGGTGTCTACAATGTAACTCACGGAGCAGGTCTGGCAGCTATCTGGGGAAGCTGGGCACGATACGTCTACGAGGTGAACCCTGAACGTTTTGCTCAGTTTGCCACCAATGTATTTGACATTCCATGTGGAACTGATTATAAAGAAACAGCCCTTGCAGGAATTGAAGCAATGGAAAATTTCTTCCGGTCTGTAGAAATGCCCACCAGTTTACATGAACTGGGTCTGGATCTCACAGATCAGCAAATTCATGATCTTGCATTCAAATGCAGTTTTGAGGACACTCGCACCATTGGAGTCTTTAAACAGCTCAATATGAGAGATATGGAAAAAATCTACCTTATGGCAAGATAAAATAAATTTTTGTTATAATTTTCTCTTTTTTCGCAAAAATCATAAAAATTACTTGCATTCAAACAATCAATATGCTATTATAAGGCCTGTGATGCACAACAGTTCACAGACCAAATGCCCAGATAGCTCAGTTGGTAGAGCAGAGGACTGAAAATCCTCGTGTCGCTGGTTCGATTCCGGCTCTGGGCATTTTTTATTTTCTTTTTTTTGCTCACGGCTGGTTAGAAAAAGCCTGGGCATTTTTTATTTTTTATTATCTTTTTTCTTTTTTTGCTCATGGCTGGTTAGAAAAAGCCTGAGCATTTTTTTATTTCATTTTTTAATATTGTCTTCTCTCACTTTCAGCAGTATAATTTTTCCAGAGCTTGTTTGAAAAATGCTTTCCGCAAGATGTGCGTCACAATTTGTGGGAATGATTTTTCAAACACGCTCTAGAGTGTGTCTGAAAAAGGCTTTCTGCAAGATGTGCGTCACAATTTGTGGGATATTTTGCCCGGATGAGGGCGCCGTAGCGGGCTACGGCAACTGAATTCGGGTGAAATATCCCGCAAAGTGGGGCGTGCAGATTGCGGGAATGATTTTTCAGACACGCTCTAAGACTATCATGAAATTTTGTATCAATATCATCACAATTTTCCCAATATTAATACAATATTTTATTGAAGCAATATTTCACATAAGAAAGGAACTAAACTCATGAGTGACTTTAAAGTCGAGACTAAATGTCTCCATTCCGGTTACACTCCGTCTAAGGGTGAACCATGCGCACTCCCGATTTATCAGAGTACCACTTATAAATATGATACTACTGATGAAATGGGACAGCTCTTCGATCTTAAGGCAGAAGGATACTTCTATACCCGTCTGCAGAACCCCACAAATGATGCTGTAGCAGCAAAAATTGCAGATCTGGAGGGTGGTGTTGCCGCTATCCTTACCTCTTCCGGACAGGCTGCCAACTTCTATGCAGTCTTCAATATCTGCGAAGCAGGTGATCATGTTGTGGCGGCTTCTACTATTTACGGAGGAACCTTTAACCTCCTGGCTGTTACCTTCAAAAAGCTTGGCATTGACTGCACTTTCGTTGACACCGATGCTAGCCCTGAAGAAATTGCAGCTGCCTTCCGTCCTAATACAAAGGTACTTTTCGCAGAGACCATCGCAAACCCGGCCCTGGTAATTCTTGATATTGAAAAATTCGCAAAGGTTGCTCACGAACATGAAGTTCCGCTTATTGTAGACAACACCTTCGCTACACCTGTAAACTGCCGTCCTTTTGAATGGGGAGCTGATATCGTCACCCATTCCACAACCAAATATATGGACGGACATGCTGTGCAGGTTGGCGGAGCTATCGTTGACAGCGGTAACTTTGACTGGGATGCCTATGGACATAAATATCATGGACTGACTGAACCGGATGAATCTTATCATGGTGTTATTTATACTAAACAGTTTGGAAAGAAGGCTTATATTACAAAGGCAACCTCTCAGCTGATGCGTGACCTTGGCTCCATCCCGTCTCCTACAAACTGTTTCCTGTTAAACCTTGGACTGGAAACTCTTCCTCTGCGTGTAGAACGCCACTGCTATAATGCACAAAGAATTGCAGAATTTCTGAATGCTCATGAGAAAGTATCTCACGTAAACTATGCCGGACTTCCTGATGACAAATACTATGCACTTGCTCAGAAATACATGAACGAAGGCAGAACCTGCGGTGTTATCTCCTTTGAACTGACAGGTGGTCGAGAAGCTGCAGTCCGCTTTATGGACAGCTTAAAGCTTGCCACCATCGCAACGCACGTAGCAGCATCCAAAACCATGATCCTGCATCCTGCAAGCCATACTCACCGCCAGATGAACGATGAACAGCTTGTGGAAGCCGGCGTATCACCGGGAATGATCCGTCTCTCCGTTGGTATTGAAAATGTTGAAGACATCATTGCTGACATCGAACAGGCATTAAAAAACGCATAAAAGATAATTTCAAAAAATCCGAAAGAACTTCTGAAATGATCACAGCTATAACAGATCATTTCCAGATTCTTCCGGATTTTTATTTTCAGGTCAAACGGATATTCGCAATCCGCTTTGCTACTTGATTCGGTTAAATTCTTTCTTATTTTCTACTTTAACAAATAAACATCTGTATAATATACCCCTTTGTCCTCCCCTTCCTGATGGGTAGCAACATAAATATCTATACAATTATGTTTAATCGCACCACCACAGTCCTCTGCAACATAAACCTGTCCATTGATCACAACCTTAGATCCATATGGAATCTGTGTAGGGTCCACCGCAATCGTACGGTTTGTCGTAGCAGTCACCCCTGTAGAAGTAATACCATTTGCCCAAGGGCCACAACAAATACTGCAGGAACAATAATGAGTAATCTTAAAGGTTCCCAGCGGAATCAGTGACGCATCTGAAGATACAGCTACCGGAGTACCCACCTGCACTCCATCTACAGCCTCCCCTTTTGAAGCAGTTACGCCATCCACAGCCTCTGCAAAAACGCCTTTGCCTTCACTTTTATGAATTGTTCCTGCTTCTTCACCGTCTACTTTAGCGACCTTTGACTCCTCTGTTTTCTCCTCTGCTGCTGTATTCTCCAGAACACTGGTAGGAATATATCCAATGCCTCTTTTTCCATTCTCTTTTTTATAGTAAATCTGACTCCAGATGCCATTTACTGTAGCCAGGCGCTTCACTTCATCCTCCTGAATGACCTCACCTACTACCTGTCCATCCTTCTTTCCCGGATAATCCAGAATATCACTGTCCTTCAGTGCTGTAAAAGTTCCCTTTGCCTGAGCAACCTGATCACTGTCATTGATATGTTTTGTGGGCACATAGCCACTGATCTTTTCCGTACCCTTTTTGCTCTTTTTCTCATAAGTCACTTTACTCCAGCCATTATCACATACGGCCACTCTCTCTACACCGGTACCAAGATACACTCTTACAAGTTTCTTTCCGTTTTTCCCCGGCATAGAGCGTATATAAGTTGCCTTTGCAGAAACAGAAACCTTATCCGACTTGGCAACTGCCGTTACCTTCTCTCCACTTCCATCATCAATCTCAAATGTCTGCGGTATCTTATTATCCTCCTTATAAGCATTAACTGTCCCCTCATAATCCAGGATATCCGCAGAAACTGTTGTTGGTAAAGTAAGCATACTGCAAACTAATAATACTAAAATTTTTTTCTTCATAAACTGAGCCTCAACTCCTTTATAGTCTCTCTCCGTCTGTCCTATCATAGCACACCCCCTCCCAATTTGCAATTTTCCAGTTACTGTTCACTCCGTTCTCAGTAACGTAGCCAAAATTCATTCCAGATTGCCTGCGGCAATGGAATTTTGGCTTGTATGTCTCGGGATTTTGGCATATTCATGCCAAAACACCTCGCGGGATAGTGGTGTGTGAACAATAACATTTTCCACCCCATCCTTCACGGAATCTTCATAAACTATGTTGCTTCTATGATTTCTATATGCTATAGTAAAATTATCAGAATTCTATTCTGCCTTACGAAAGATAAGATATAAATATTTTTTCGTAAAGGAGTGAGAAATCTGGAAATTAAATATTCAAAACAAGCCCTTAAATTTTTAAAGAAACAAGATACTATTACTCAAAAGAGGATTCTTAATGCAATATCAGTGCTCCCAAAGGGAGATGTTAAAGCATTGCAAGGCAAAGACGGTTATCGACTACGAATAGGCGATTATCGTGTAATTTTTAATAATATTGACAATATTATTTTTATTAGAATGATTGGCAATCGTGGACAGATTTATAAAGGAGTGTGATTTTATGACTGCTGTTAAAGAACGTATTATAGGTGCTGTATCAATTATGAGTGATAAAGATGCTAATATATTCTGGCATATTATTCAAAAACATTTTAAACTGCCTGATACATTCGCAGATATAGAAAAAGTAGAACCCGATGAAACAGATTTAATAATGTTAAAGGAAATCGAAAACAACCCTGACTGTCACGAATTCATTTCTCAGGAAGAATTAATGAAAGAACTTAATATGTAAGTATTGTTCCCTGAAAAGTGCCAATTTCAGCATTTTTCAGGGAGTCATAATTTTTCAATAAAACCATTATATAAAATTTCAAAATAAATAAAAAAACATTTGACAAACTCCACTGCATATAGTATCATATATTTTGTCGCTGAGGTAATCACTCAACTGACATCATAAATGCGATAGTGGCGTAGTTGGTAACGCGCGACCTTGCCAAGGTCGAGACCGCGGGTTCGAGCCCCGTCTATCGCTCTTAAAGCATCAGCTAAGGCTGATGCTTTTTTCATCCCCTTCTATTAACTTTCCATAACTATAGCAATTCCATATCTGCGAATAACATCTATAGCCAATATCCTTGATTAACATCCCTGAGTCAAGCGTATATTCGCAATCCGCTTCGCTACGCGGCTCTACACCAGCGCAGGACATTATATGTTTTTGCCCGCATTTGCAGGAGTCTTAGAAAAAGTTAGCGCCAGGAAATCTGCGTTATGTAAAAAAATTTCACTGTCTGAGCCGCATTTGCGGCGAGTTTGAAATTTTTTTACATGTTTTTAGCAGATTTCCTGGCGCTTAGTTTTTCTTAGGCTCCGAAACCGCGGACAAAAACATATAATGTCCTGCGCGTCCCCATACCAGCACCTTAGTGATGGAACAATCTGATACCAGTAAAACTCATCACCATTCCATATTTATTGCAAGTCTCGATCACAGCATCATCACGCACAGATCCACCCGGCTGCGCAATATACTTCACGCCACTCTTATGAGCACGCTCAATATTATCACTGAATGGGAAGAATGCATCAGATCCCAGTGTAACATCCGTCATCTGATCCAGCCATGCACGTTTCTCTTCTTTTGTAAATACTTCCGGTTTCTCTGTGAAAGTTTTCTCCCACATACCATCAGCAAGTACATCCATATATTCATCCCCGATATAAACATCAATGGCATTGTCACGTTCCGCACGTGAAATTGTATCTTTAAATGGCAGATTCAGCACTTTCGGACACTGGCGAAGGAACCAGTTGTCTGCCTTCTGTCCTGCAAGTCTTGTACAATGTACACGTGACTGCTGTCCTGCACCAACACCGATAGCCTGTCCATCTTTTACGAAACATACAGAGTTGGACTGTGTATATTTCAGGATGATCAGAGAAATCTTCATATCACGTTTTGCTTCCTCTGTAAGCTCTTTATTCTCTGTCACAATATTGGAAAGCATTGCATCATCGATCTCAAGCTCCTGACGGCCCTGCTCAAAAGTTACACCAAATACTTCTTTGTGTTCCAACGGAGCCGGTACAAAGTTCTCATCGATCTGGATCACATTGTAGTTTCCTTTTTTCTTCTGCTTCAAGATCTCCAGTGCTTCCTCTGTGTATCCAGGTGCAATAACACCGTCAGATACCTCTCTCTTGATCAGAAGTGCTGTATCTTTATCACACACATCAGAAAGAGAAATAAAATCACCAAAAGAGGACATTCTGTCAGCACCGCGAGCTCTTGCATAAGCGCATGCTAATGGTGAAAAATTCTTCCAGTCCATATCATTTACCCAGTAAATCTTTGCCAGAGTCTCTGTAAGAGGAAGTCCTACAGCAGCACCGGCAGGAGATACATGTTTAAAAGATGTAGCTGCAGGAAGTCCTGTTGCTTTCTTCAGATTGGATACCAGCTGCCAGCCATTAAAAGCATCCAGGAAATTGATATATCCCGGTCTTCCGGAAAGGATCTTTACCGGAAGCTCAGATCCGTCTGCCATATAAATTTTTGCAGGTTTCTGATTCGGGTTACAGCCATATTTTAATTCGAATTCTTTCATTATATAAATCCTCCGTATGAACCAAATAAGTATTTTAAAATTAATTCCTGTAAATAATTTCTTACTGCGAAAGCATCGTCTTATGTTCACAATAATCTATAAGCACTATCTGTACTCAGTAAGTGACTATTATTTATTCTTATTAATGATCTTGCTTTCGTACTTACCTGTCTCAATATCAATATATCTTACAAACAGAGATACTTTGTTATCTTCGTTCAGGCTGTTCCAGAGAAGTTCTGCAAACTCATCCATATCATCCGGAATTGCTACCAGTTTCGGTTCGCCTTCAAAGCTTGGAAGTGGATTTCCGTCACATTTATAAGTATGGATGAAATGTCCCTCTCCTGCAATGGCATTCTCGTATGCAAATGTGTATCTGTTACATGCATCCGGATTTCCGTTGTTGCTCTTGAGAATTGACATTGCATAGTTGAATTTTCCGTTCTCTACGTGCATAACACCGGAGATACGAGGTGTATAGTTCGGACCGTCCGGCTCGAATTCTCTGCTTCTTAAGGACTGCTCAAAAGTAAGCTGATGATCCATTCCCTCATAAATGGTATCTGTCTGATCTCCGTTAGTTACGATTGTTTTGTTTCCCAGTACACGTACAGGTGCATAGATGATCAGACTCGGATCTGTAAGTTTGGACGGATCAAACGCCTGGGTACGGATTCCCTCACCATCCTCTACAAATACTCTGTTTCTGCTGTTCTCGCTTCTGCCCATGATGAAATAAGCTGTCACTGCTTTCTTACCGTCTGCGGAACGTCCAATCACAATTCCTCTGCCAGGATAGGAATTCTCTTTCAGTTCTTTTTCCAGTGATAACATTTCCATAATTTTTCTCCTTTTCGTTAAAAATAAGGTTAAAAAAAGCCTGGGAAACCTATTTATTCATTGAATAATTTCCAGGCTGCCCAGGCGGTCGGCTCATATACTCGCTGCACTCCCTGTAGGTAATCCTACTTCCGCCAGTCATGCAGGCACTGTCGTGAAAAAAAATCACACGTTGTTATTATAGTACAATACTTCTTTGTGGATTTCAAGGCAAATTTTTTTGTGCTGTGCTGAATTTTCGTTTTACTGAACATCCTGCAAACCATAATCAACATCAATCTGCGCCGCAATATCCGATTTCATCTGTATCCATGCATCCGGATTCTCCACATAATATTTCGGACAGTTTTTTCCGGTAACATCATAATGCCGGATCACGTTCTCTGATGTAAGCCCAAACCGCACGCACAACCACGCAGAAAGCTTCACTGCCGAATCATAAGTTGCCTCATTGAATTTCCCCGTCTCATCCGGATGACAGCACTCGATGGACAAAGTATCTACATTACGTGAGTTCGTCGCATAGGACATCTCTGACGTAGGAATACACTGCACCACTTCCCCATCCAGCCCCACTACAAAATGACTGCTCACCTTTGTGTCATGAGTAGTCGCCAGATTCTCAAAGTAGTTCCTGTTTTCAATGGCTGTTGCCCCCGGATTTGCAGTATAATGAATGGCAATATACTGTACACTCTCAATGGGAATCTGCGGTCTGGAATATTCATTCGGCGTCAGCAGTTCCACATCTATGTACGGCGCCCCTTCTTTTTGCCATTGTTCCGGTCCGTCTGAAGAATCCGTATTATCTGTTCCTGACTGTTCCCCATCAGAAACCATCGTGTCAGAATTATGTAAAAAGTCCCCAATACTCCATCCATTTTCACCGGCCCGATTTATTATGATCCACCCAATCAGAACTATGATCACGAGCAGCATGAGACTCATAAAAATTCTCTGATTTCTCTGCCTTACTCTGCTGCTCTTTCGTCTTTTCGACCTGCTGTTTTTCTTTTTTGCTGCAGTTTTTCCTGTTCTGGTATCTGTTTTTTTCTTTTTGTTTGTATGCTTTTGCATTTTTACCTTCTCTTACGGGATTTTACTCCCTGCAAAAAATACCCCGGCCGGCATGCCTGGAAATCTTATTTCTTTCCATCAGCAGCCAGCCGGGGCATATATTACACCTGAAATTTATTATTTGTCATCTACGCTATAGTTCGGAGCTTCTTTTGTGATATGAATATCATGTGGATGAGATTCCTTAAGAGATGCAGCAGAAATCTTGATGAATCTGCCTGTTTCTTTAAGCTTCTCAATAGTTTCTGCTCCACAATATCCCATACCGGAACGGAGACCGCCCATGAGCTGGAATACAGTATCCTCAACATGTCCTTTGTAAGCAACACGTCCTTCTACGCCTTCCGGAACAAGTTTCTTCGCATTCTCCTGGAAGTAACGGTCTTTACTTCCGTTCTCCATAGCTGCGATAGATCCCATACCGCGGTATACTTTATATTTTCTGCCCTGATACAGTTCGAATGTTCCCGGGCTCTCGTCGCATCCTGCAAACATGCTTCCCATCATGCAGACATTCGCACCGGCTGCGATTGCCTTTGTGACATCTCCGGAATACTTGATACCACCGTCTGCAATGATCGGGATTCCATATTCTTTTGCAGCTTCGTAGCAGTCCATAACAGCAGTGATCTGCGGAACACCGATACCTGCAACAACTCGTGTGGTACAGATAGATCCAGGTCCGATACCAACCTTAACTGCATCTACACCGGCCTCGATCAGAGCCTTTGTCGCAGCACCTGTTGCTACGTTACCTGCGATTACCTGCAGTTCCGGATATGCTGCCTTGATCTCGCGTACAGCCTTCAGAATGTTCTCTGAATGTCCATGTGCAGAATCGATTACGATCACGTCTACAGATGCCTTTACAAGTGCATCAACACGTGCAAGTACATTAGCAGTGATTCCTACCGCAGCACCGCAGAGAAGACGTCCCTGCTCATCCTTTGCAGCCAGAGGATATTTGATCTGTTTCTCAATATCTTTAATAGTAATTAAGCCTTTTAAGTTAAAGTCATCATCTACAATAGGTAATTTCTCTTTACGTGATTTTGCCAGAATCTTCTTGGCATCTTCCAGTGTAATTCCCTCTTTGGCTGTAATCAGTCCCTCAGAAGTCATGCACTCTTTGATCTTCTTGCTGAAATCTGTCTCAAACTTCAGATCACGATTAGTAATGATTCCGACCAGTTTTCTTCCCTCTGTGATCGGCACACCGGAGATACGGAACTTTGCCATTAACTCATCTGCGTCCTTAAGTGTATGTTCAGGAGATAAATAGAAAGGATCTGTGATAACACCGTTCTCAGAACGTTTTACCTTGTCTACCTCTTCTGCCTGCGCTTCAATGGACATATTCTTATGAATAATACCAATACCACCCTGTCTCGCCATAGCGATCGCCATGCGATGCTCGGTTACTGTATCCATTCCTGCACTCATCATAGGAATGTTCAGTTTAACCTTCTTTGTTAAGTAAGTTGTGACATCTACCTGATTCGGAATTACCTTTGAATATGCCGGAACTAACAGCACGTCATCAAAAGTAATGCCTTCACCAATGATAGTACCCATTGCATTTCCTCCCTTGCGTATATGAAATTAAATTACTATTGTAATGTAAAAAGGAACCAGCAACTGGTCCTTTTATTTTCAACAAGTGTAACAAAAATCAGATTCTATGTCAATCCAAAAAAACTTTGCTCGGTGCTGAATTTTTCATAGCCTGTGCAAGTGCCTCATCCGGTTCCAGGATGATCTTGCATAAATTTCCGTCCAGTCTTGTGATAACACCAAAGCGTTTATGCTCCGGATTTCCTGATGAAAAGTCCAGTACTTTCATGTTCTGGTTTCCGTTGTAATAGTCCATTCTGTGGGAATCCAGCGGTGCTGCCAGATCTGCTTCTGATAATTTGAAGCTCTTTACTTTCTTTCTTTTTGTCTTTGACATGATCATGTCGATGTCAAAATCGCCATTGATAAACAGATATTCATATTCTACATCTGTTTTCGGGATTACAAAATAGCATGCAATTCCAAGCGCTACGGCAATGATCAGTGCCAGCGGTGTGATGATAAGTCCGGCAAATACTGCCAGCACTGTCAAAACGATCAGACCGTATTTGAGCAGGCTATCTTTAGCCGTCTTATCTTTCTTTACCAGTAATTCTGAATACAAGTCGCCCATTGTTTTGTCTCCTTTTCATTTGTTCAGCTGTTGAAAGCAGCTTTTTTTTGCACAGCATATTTAACAATTATATTTTATTCATCATGCTGTTTTTCTGCATTATATCACAAAACGGAACCATCGTCTATGACGACGGTTCCGTTTCACATATTTCCGCCTGCGCTGTTTTTATCTATAGTAATCCTCGTAAATAATGCATTTAAGACAGTTCAGCAGAGTGCGAAAGACAAGGAAGATATCTGCAGGCGTGCTGACGCACGGCAAAGATATCTGACGCAGGATTTCACACTCTGATGGGCTGGATTAAGATGCATTATTTCAGAGGATTGCTATAAGCATACTGCGGTATAATTTTATCGTTTATTAAAAATTACATCATTCCCATTCCCGGGTTAGCAGCCGGTGCAGGTGTGTCTTCTTTGATAATTGCAACAGCAGATTCTGTTGTAAGTAATGTAGATGCAACACTTGTAGCATTCTGAAGAGCACTTCTTGTAACCTTTGCAGGATCAAGGATACCTTCGCTTACCATATCTACATATCTTTCGTTCAAAGCATCAAAGCCGATTCCCGGTTCGGATTCTCTTACTTTGTTGATGATTACGGAACCTTCAAGTCCTGCATTTGCAGAAATACGGAACAGAGGAGCTTCCAGAGCTTTCAGGATGATATTTGCACCTGTCTTCTCGTCACCTTCCAGAGTTGCTGCAAGTTTTGCAACTTCTTTGGATGCGTGGATGTAAGCAGATCCGCCACCTGCGATGATACCTTCTTCTACTGCTGCTCTTGTAGCTGCAAGAGCATCTTCCAGACGAAGCTTAGCTTCTTTCATTTCTGTCTCAGTGGAAGCACCAACACGGATAACAGCTACTCCGCCAGCCAGTTTTGCAAGTCTTTCCTGTAATTTTTCTTTATCAAATTCAGATTTTGTTTCTTCAATCTGTCCACGGATCTGAGCAACACGGTTTGCGATTGCATCTTTGTCACCCATACCGTCAACGATAACTGTGTTCTCTTTTGCAACTTTAACAGATTTTGCACGTCCTAACTGCTCCATAGTTGCGTCTTTCAGTTCCAGACCAACTTCTTCGGAGATTACCTGGCCGCCTGTAAGGATTGCGATATCCTGAAGCATTTCTTTTCTTCTGTCACCATATCCCGGAGCTTTGACAGCTACTACCTGGAAGGTTCCTCTTAATTTGTTTACGATCAGAGTTGTAAGAGCTTCACCCTCTACATCTTCAGCAATGATAAGAAGTTTCGCACCAACTTTTACGATCTGCTCCAGTAATGGAAGGATTTCCTGGATGTTGCTGATCTTCTTGTCTGTGATCAGGATATATGGATCTTCCAGATTTGCTTCCATTTTTTCCATATCTGTTGACATATATGCGGATACATATCCACGATCGAACTGCATACCTTCTACAAGGTCAAGTTCTGTGTGCATTGTCTTGGATTCTTCTACTGTGATAACGCCGTCTTTGGAAACTTTTTCCATAGCATCTGCTACTAACTGTCCAACAGTCTCATCGCTTGCGGAAATAGATGCAACGTTTGCGATCTGTTTCTTGCCGCTGATTGTCTGGCTCATGTTCTTGATTGCTTCTACAGCTACATCTGTAGCTTTCTTCATTCCTTTTCTGAGGATGATCGGGTTAGCGCCTGCTGCCAGGTTTCTCATTCCTTCGTGAACCATAGCCTGTGCAAGAACAGTAGCTGTTGTTGTACCATCACCTGCTACATCGTTTGTTTTGGAAGCAACTTCTTTGATCAGCTGTGCGCCCATGTTTTCAAATCCGTCTTCCAGTTCGATTTCTTTTGCGATTGTAACACCGTCGTTTGTGATAAGCGGAGCACCGTATGGTTTGTCAAGAACTACGTTTCTTCCTTTCGGTCCTAATGTTACTCTTACTGTATCAGCTAATTTATTTACACCAGCTTCAAGAGCTGCTCTGGCTTCTGCGCCGAATTTAATTTCTTTTGCCATGATAATATGACCTCCTGATTCAAATTTTGATTTCTATGAATTCTTTCTGATACTTAGCCGGTATTTCATGTTACATCCTGTAAATATTATCTTATAAGTATCTTCATTTATGTTTTCTATTTTGATATTGCTTATTTAACAATTGCAAGAATATCATTCTGTTTTACGATAATGTATTCTGTGCCATCCATCTTTACTTCTGTTCCTGAATATTTGGAGTAGATAACTTTATCACCTACAGCTACTTCCATTTTTACTTCTTTGCCGTCAACAACTCCGCCAGGTCCTACAGCTACAACTTCTGCCTGCTGTGGTTTCTCCTGTGCCTGTCCCGGAAGAACGATTCCGGATTTTGTTGTTTCTTCTGCTTCAACCTGTTTTAATACAACTCTGTCACCTAAAGGTACTAATGTCATGATCTATATCCTCCTTTATTCTCCAACTAAAGCTTTCCTGTTACCGTACTCTTTCCGTTATCGCAAAATATCCGGCAACTGTTTCGGCACTCTGTCTAATTCTGCCGATTTTTGCTAGCACTCATTTACTTCGAGTGCTAATCACTGTCCTTATATTATTGAAAATGAGTCGATTTCGCAAGTGCTTTTATCATTATAAAATAATCTATATTCTCTTTTTTACTTATATATTCTCTTTTTTTCTTTTGTTTTCTTAATTTACAAATAATTTTGTCATATGTTCCTTGTCTTTCGCACTCAGTTGAATTGTCTTCAAATACATTAATTAAGAGGCTTGCTATAATTCCTGTAACATAATAAAAAGACCGTCCACCATACAGCAGACAGCCTTCTTGCATTCATTATTTATGGAAGCTTCTATATCAGGATTTCTTATTTCTCTGAGCTTTAATCTCTTCCAGTTCATCAAAGATGACTTCATTCAGCACTTTAATGTAGGTTCCTTTCATACCGGAAGATCTGGATTCGATCACACCGGCACTTTCAAACTTCCTCAAAGCGTTTACGATAACAGATCTGGTGATTCCCACGCGGTCTGCGATCTTACTTGCAACCAGGATTCCCTCATCTCCGTCAAGTTCATCAAAAATATGGATGATCGCCTCCAGTTCGGAGAAAGATAAAGTATTAAACGCAGATTTCACTACCTGCTGCTTTCTGTCCTCCTCAGCATTCTCTTCATGAACCGCTCTCATCATCTCAAGCCCTACAACGGTTGTTCCATATTCACTGACAATAATATCTTCAATGTCATATGGTTTCTCATAACGATACATAAATACAGTACCCAGTCGTTCCCCTGCAATATCTATCGGATTAATGATTCCCTGATAACTGCTTGATACATGTTCAAATCCCAGTGTCTGAAGATTTACATTCTCTTTTGTTGACAGGACACCCAGAAATCTCTCGTTTAACAGGGAATCTACATATCCGCCAACCTTGTCCTCGATCAGTTCAGTGATCTCCTCTACTCCCGGGCATAAACTGACACCCAGAACCTTTCCTTTTTTACTGAGAACCAGAATGTTGGAACTCAGTGTCTCCATCAGAACCTGACAGATGTCATTAAATACCACTTTGCTGGAACTGCTGTTATGCAGAAGTTTATTAATTTTTCTTGTTCTATCCAGCAGCTGAACACTCATATTGTCCTCCTTTCACCCTGTACATATCCGAAATCTTTCTGTCATTATTTCATAAATGAGCAGTCACTTTCTTTTGCTCGCAAGGAAGATTCAGACACACATGGTCATTAACATTACTGATACTTTGATTTTACACGTTTTAAAGTCAAATTACAAGACAAATTTTACTATTTTTTTATTTATTTTTGCTTTTCTGAAAATAGATTCCTTTTATAATATTATTCAATAAATATCATCATCAAAAATTCAAAGGATTGAAGACAAAAAGTCAGAAAGTCACTGACTGTAAGACAAAAAACGGAACTGTTGCATTAATGAAATTCATTTTCAACTGCTGCAACAGTCCCATTTATAACATTTACAATCCGTTATTATTCTTTCTCGTCCTTTGCCTCTACATATCCACATGTCTCCTGGCTGCAGACAAGCTTATTCCCCTTTTCCACCATATAGCTTCCACATTTCGGGCATTTCTTTGCTGATGGTTTCTGCCAGGACATGAAATCACAATCCGGATTATCCTCACATCCGTAGTACTTACGTCCTTTTTTGGTTTTCTTAAGCACAATCTCTTTTCCACATTTCGGACATGCCACCCCGATCTTCTCAAAATATGGTTTGGTATTTTTGCATTCCGGAAATCCCGGACATGCAAGGAATCGTCCATGAGGACCATATTTGATCACCATATGTCTGCCACAGTTTTCGCAGATCACATCTGTCACTTCATCCTGAATATCAACCTTTTCAAGTTCTTCCTCTGCAGCATCTACATCCTTCTTCAGATCCGGATAGAAGTTGCTTACTACTGTCTTCCACTTTACAGTTCCTGCTGCCACACAGTCCAGAAGCCCTTCCATAGTCGCAGTGAAGTTTACATCTACAATACTCGGGAAAGCCTGTTTCATAATATTATTGACAACCTCCCCCAACTCTGTAACATACAGGTTCTTCTGTTCTTTTGCAACATAACGGCGGCTGATGATCGTTGTGATCGTCGGCGCATAGGTACTTGGACGTCCGATCCCCAGTTCTTCCATAGTCTTGACCAGAGATGCCTCTGTATAATGTGCAGGCGGCTGCGTGAAATGCTGTTCCGGTTTCAGTTCCTTAAGACTAAGCTTCATTCCCTTTTCAAGACTCTGATTCAGAACATTTCCTTTTTTCTGATCCTCTTCATCTGTGTATACAGACATAAATCCGTCAAATATGATCTTGGAGGCAGAAACTGTAAAAATATACTGGTCTGCACCAATCTTTACAGATGTTGTTTCGTATTTTGCAGGAGCCATTCTGCTGGCCGCAAAACGTCTCCAGATAAGCTGATACAGTCTGAACTGATCTCTTGAAAGAGATTCCTTCAGTACAGCCGGTGTACGGCTGATGTCTGTAGGACGGATCGCTTCGTGAGCATCCTGGATCTTCTGTCCCTTTTTCACAGCTTTCTCAGACTTTGAAACATAATCCTCTCCGTACTGAGCAGTGATATATTCTCTTGCAGCAGCATCTGCTTCCTCCGAGATTCGGGTGGAATCTGTACGCAGATAAGAGATCACACCTACCGTTCCATTTCCTTTGATATCAATTCCTTCATACAGCTGCTGTGCCAGACGCATTGTCTTCTGTGTGGAAAAGTTTAAGGTCTTGGCTGCTTCCTGCTGTAAGGTACTTGTAGTAAAGGGAAGCGGTGCATTCTTGATCCTCTCGCCTTTCTTTACTTCATTGATCTCATATTCTTTATCTTTCAGAGAGGCCAGAAGTTTATCCATTTCCTCTTTGCTGTGGATATCCATCTTTTTATCTGTTCCATAAAACTTCGCCTGCAGCGGTTTCTTCTCACCTTTCACCTGAAAATCTCCCTCCAGGCTCCAGTATTCTTCCGGAATAAACGCATTGATCTCATCTTCTCTGTCACAGATGATACGAAGCGCAACAGACTGTACGCGCCCCGCACTTAAGCCTCTCTTGACTTTTGCCCAGAGAAGCGGGCTGATGGTATAACCTACCATACGGTCAAGCATACGTCTTGCCTGCTGTGCATCTACCAGATCCATATCCAGGTCTCTGGCCTGTTTGATCGATGATTTTACTGCTGTCTTGGTAATCTCGTTAAAGGTAATCCTGTGCATCTTCTTCGGATCTTCTTTTAATGCCTGCATCAGATGCCAGGAAATTGCCTCTCCCTCGCGGTCAGGGTCAGTTGCAAGATAAATCTTATCTGCTTTCTTTGCAGCCTTGCGAAGCTTTGCAAGCAGTTCTCCCTTTCCTCTGATCGTTATATATTTGGGTTCAAAATCATGCTCAACATCAATTCCGAACTGACTCTTCGGGAAATCACGGACATGTCCGTTAGAAGCTTCCACATCGTAATTCGCACCGAGAAATTTCTTTATTGTTTTCACTTTTGCAGGTGATTCTACTATCACCAGATATTTCGCCATGCTACCTCTCCTAGTCGTAATCTGTTATTCTTCACAGTGTCCCTGAACGGGCACATTGCCTGACAACGATATTGTTACATATGAAAATCGCCCTGCGCCGCAGAAACGTGAAGCACAATAATCATAAATCGTCAACTGTCTTTTACATAATAATGTCTCCCGCTCTCTCTTATGAGCCCCCGCAGTGTCAGTTCCACAAGACAGTTGCTTACCTGTGCCGGGGAAAAGCCTGTTTTTCTCACAATGTAGTCGGGATTTTTTGGTCGTAAATCGAGACAACTATACACCATATTCAAATCTCTTGCAAGTCCCAAGTTGTTTTTTTCACCGTTTTGTGTTACTTTTTCCATCGAAATTCCAAGTTCTTCCAGCATAATTTCCGGACAGTATGCAATCCCTGCGCCGTCGTAGATCAGCTTATGGCAGCCTCTGCTGAGTTCATCTGTCACTGCCCCCGGAATCGCATAGACCATCTTTCCCTGTTCCAGTGCAAATCCCGCTGTGATCAGCGAACCGCTGTTTTCTTTTGCTTCCACTACCAGAACCGCGTCTGACAAAGCACTGATGATCCGGTTTCGCGCCGGGAAATGCCAGGAAACAGGTCCTGAACCCAGTGGACATTCACTGATGATCCCACCATTTTCCCATAAGATCCTCTCATAAAGTTTTCTGTTAGATTTCGGATAGCATACATCAACACCACTTCCAAGCACCGCAAATGTAGGCATCTTTCCTTCCAGTGCGCCTTTATGTCCTTCTGAATCAATGCCAAGTGCCATACCGCTGATAATCTGAACTCCAGCTACACTTAACGCTTTCGCATACCGGAATGCCTGCATCCTTCCATAAGGACTGCACATTCTGGCACCGATCACTGCCACCGTTCTTCTCTTAGGATCAGGAAGTCTGCCTTTTACATAAAGCTTTGCCGGCATGGAGGAATACTGCTTCATTATCTGAGGATATTCCGGATCTGATTTCTCAATACATCGTATCTGACCTGTACTGTATTCTTCTGTATGATTATTTTTCACATCAGTTCTTTCCATATAAAATACCTCACTGACCTTTATTTTATGACAGAATCTTTGTCAAATGCCCTGTACGAAAGTGCTTCTCCGATATGATGACCGGCAATCATTTCTTCCCCTTCCATATCCGCAATTGTTCTGGCTACCTTCAGGATCCTGTGATAGGATCTGGCACTGAATGCGATTTTTTCAAAGGCTCTTGCCAGAAGTCGGGATGCGCTGTCTGTAAGAGGGCAGAATTTATCGATCAGACTGCTCTTCAGCTGCCCGTTAAAATTTATTTTCTCATCTTTATACCGTTCTTCCTGAATCTTCTGTACTTTTTCCACTCTTTTTCTGATAGCAGCGGAATTTTCTCCCTTTCTTCCACAGTGAAGCTGTGAAAAAGAAACCGGCGGTACCTCAGTGCTGATATCAATTCTGTCCAGAAGGGGGCGACTGATCTTTCCCATATAATGTGTGATCTCACCTGCTGTACAGGTGCATCTGTTTAAATCCGGATAATAACCGCAGGGACAGGGATTCATCGCTGCACATAACATAAAATCCGCCGGAAAGTTGTAAGTTCCGCTTGCTCTGGCTATCTGGATCACTTTATCCTCCATGGGCTGTCGCAGGAGTTCCAGACTTGCTCTGGAAAATTCCGGCATTTCATCCAGAAAGAGTACACCTTTATGCGCAAGAGTGATTTCGCCGGGTCTGGGATTACGCCCGCCTCCTGCAATTGCCTGCGGAGTACTTGTATGATGAGGGCTGCGAAATGGTCGCTCATCGATCAGAGGATGTTCTCTTGAAAGAAGTCCTGCAATACTGTAAATTCTGGTAAGCTCCAGCTTTTCTTCAAAGCCAAGCCCAGGCATGATCGTCGGCAGTCTTCTGGCAAGCATGGTTTTGCCCGTTCCCGGAGGTCCGATAAGGAGAAGATTGTGAAATCCGCTTACTGCAATTTCCGCCGCTCTTTTTGCCCCTTCCTGTCCTTCAATGTCTGAAAAATCCATTCCCATATCTGTATTTATAATAGAAGGAATTTCTTCCTGTATTTCCCTCTTCAGATAGGGTTCCGGATTCTTAAGACACTCGACCAGTTCCCGTAAATTTTTTACTCCTGCTACCGGCACATCCCTGATCAGTCTTCCTTCTTTCAGATTCTCATAGGGAACTACGCAAAAACGACTGCCCAAACTTCTTGCACACAACACAATCGGCAGGATTCCGGATATCCCATGGATTTCTCCGTCCAGACCGATCTCCCCTGCCATCATAACTCTGCTGACAACCTGGGGGCTGATCATCTCAAAAGCAGCCAACACTGCTGCTGCCACCGGTACATCAAAACCGGCTCCCTCTTTCTTCATGTCTGCAGGAGCAAAATTGACGGTAATTCTCTTTGGTGGAAACTGATAACCATTATTCTTGAGTGCTGTGCGTACCCGTTCCTGCGCTTCCTTTACCTGCGCAGAAGGAAATCCTACCATGATAAAGGAAGGAAGTCCGTTACTTACATCAGCTTCTACCTGCACAGGGCATACTTCCACCCCAAAAATTGCAGCTGATAATACACTTGCAAACAAATATAAACTCCTTTCTTCCGGCATAAATCTCCCCCGATATTTATGCTCACCAAACAGCGGACGACTGAATAGTTACATCACTTAAATTGTATTGGAAATTATTTCAGAAATCAGATTAGAAAAAAGATTATTTTTATAATAGACCATTTTGCTCTGTTTTGCAACCGTTCATTTTGTTCTGTTTTATACTTTTTTCAGTACATAATCTGCGAAGGCTTTTCACAGATCATGTTTGGGAGTACACTACAAAACAGAGAGGTGAACTATATGAAATTTCAGCGTATTCAGGATTTACGTACAGATGCTGACATGTCACAGAAACAGCTCAGCGAAATTCTTCACATCAGCCAGCGTTCCTACTCTCATTATGAGACAGGTTCACGCAATATCCCGGTTGAAATGCTTATCAGACTGGCAAATTATTACGATATAAGTGTTGATTATCTGGTAGGACGCACTGATAAAAAAGAGATGAATAAATAAATAAAATCACTTTTTTAATATAAAAGGATTCCTGTAACTGTTTATGTTACTGAATCCTTTTATATTTTTTGTATCTTTTATTCTTTTATCATAACAGTATCCACAGAAGGATGGACTTTTGCACCCTCCGCTTTTGTTTTTGTCTTAATATTCACATAAAGACGACCATTATCAAAGGTAAGATAACCCTTTGCTACATTTCCCAGCGAGTCTGTAAACGAGAATCTGGTTGCGTTTCCTGCTACGGATTTCTTTACTTTTGCCTTACAGGAAGCTGTCTTTTTCTTATTTGTCTGCCAATAAGTGAATGTAACCGACTTCTGACTGAGTTTCTTAATTTTGATCTTAACCCTGCCATTCTCACTGCGCCAGGTTCCCAGATAGTCCTCCGGGTTAAAAACATATGCCCTTTCCAGTACAGGTGTTGGTGTTACCGTAGGAATCGGCGTTGGGGTAGGTGTGGGTGTAGCTGCAGGTGTCGGTGTTACAGTGGGAACTCTTTCCAGTGCCGCGATTGCTTCTGCTTTTCTCTGTTCTCTGTCCACGTTCTTTCTGTGTTGGAGCAGCAGAGTATCTGCCAGCATAAGCAGGATAAACAGGATAATTACAATTATCAGAAGTTTTATAAGTCTTTTTTTCTTTTTATTCCGTTTCTGTTTCCCATTGTTTGTTATCGACAAATCTGCATCTCCTCTTCTGTTTCTTGTTCGTTACTTATTCTTTTCCATCCCAGCAATAGGTACAGAGTTTACATGGTGAAATTCCAATGGAAGCTTTCAGATCATCAAGTCTGTGGAATTTCAGTGATGTGAAATTCAGCTCCTTACGAATTTCTTCCAGCATTTCTTTATAATTTGTTGAATTTGGATCTGCATAGTCTGCCAGGACTTTATCACTGACATTCTCTCCCTCGCGTTTGGCGATCACACGTCTTGTGATCAGATCCATCTCTGATTTTGAACGTGAGAAATTCAAATATTTGCATCCATAAAGTAAAGGCGGACACGCAGGACGGATATGTACTTCTTTTGCACCATTTCTGTAAAGAAATTCCGTCGTTTCTCTTAACTGTGTTCCACGTACAATAGAATCATCAATCATCAGAAGACTCTTATCCTTGATCAGGCGATGTACAGGAATCAGCTTCATTCTTGCGATAAGATTTCTCTGACTCTGCTGTGTAGGCATAAATGATCTTGGCCAGGTTGGTGTATATTTGATAAACGGACGAGCAAAAGGCACACCGGACTGGTTCGCATATCCGATTGCATGGGCAATACCGGAATCCGGAACACCGGCTACAATATCGGGATTTACTTCTCCCCTGTCTCTCCTGGCCAGCATATCACCGCAATGATAACGCATTTCTTCTACATTCACACCCTCGTATGCCGAAGTAGGATATCCGTAATATACCCAGAGGAAAGAACAGATTCGCATCTCTTCCCCTGGTTTCTGCAGGGTTTCCACACCGTCCGGAGTCACAGCAACAATTTCTCCGGGGCCCAGTTCTTTCAGGTCTTCATATCCAAGATTCAGGTATGCAAAGCTCTCAAAAGATACACAACAGGCATCTTCTTTCTTTCCCACGATCAGTGGAGTCCTTCCCAGACGGTCACGTGCTGCCAGAATCCCCTTTGGTGTCAGGATCAGCATGGTCATGGAACCTTCTATCACTTCCTGCGCATAACGGATTCCCTCAATCATGTTGTCTTTCTGATTGATCAGTGCAGCTACCATTTCTGTGGGATTTACGCTTCCTCCACTCATTTCCAGAAAATGAGTGCATCCGTTTTTAAAACAGTTGGCAATCAGTTCATCCATGTTATTGATCTTTCCAACTGTGGTAATTGCAAAGTTGCCAAGATGAGAGCGCACCAGAAGAGGCTGAGGTTCATTATCTGAAATACATCCGATTCCCAGATTTCCCTCCATCTCACCAATGTCACCATCAAATTTGGTCCTGAACGGCGCATTTTCAATGTTATGAATCACGCGGTCAAAACCACGTTTCTTATCATACACTGCCATTCCGCCTCTGCGTGTTCCCAGATGGGAATGATAATCAATTCCGAAGAAAAGGTCCAGAATGCAACTGGACTTTGATGCTACTCCAAAAATTCCACCCATTATCGTATTCTCCTTTTGTTCATCATCTTCAGGCAACTTTTATCATAATCCTCTTCGATAATCCATTTAAAAAGATTACTATAGCCCGTTTCATAACGTTTTCCTTCACTATAACAGTTCTTATCCTGCCAAATTGCTGTAAAAACAGTTATATCACACAACACTCCCATTATATAGAATGAAAATTTAGAAGTAAAGAGTTTTAATCTTATTTCTTTTCCTTGATGATACCTGTTCTGTATGCATCCAGCAGCTGGATCAATTCCTGTATTCTCTCTTTCAGCGCATGACCTGTATCTGTATCACCCACAAGCTGGCGTCTGGACATGTAGCTGACTGCCACGCGGTTCGATACAATATCAGTCTCTCTTGCCACAGCATCTGCTTTGGACGTAAACGGTTCATGAGCAGTAAGATTCAGTCCATAGGAATTATAGATCAGCGTATATCCGGCAATTCCCGTTACTTTCTGATATGGCTTGGAAAAACCACCGTCAATCACGATAACCTTTCCATCACATTTTACAGGACTTTCTCCTTCACTCTGGTGTACCGGAACATGGCCATTGATGATATGCCCTTTTTCCGGATCCAGACCAAATTCACGAAGCATATTATCTACCACTTCTTCATTCTCCCAGAGGCGGTAATAAGCACTCTTCTTCTCTTCATGTGTAGAAGGATCCTCTATGAAATATCTTTCAAAAGTACTCATCTTGCTCTTGCCAAACAATGGTGAATTCGGAGCTGCCCAGATATACCACATAATATCTCTGCCCTTCTTCTGTTCTTCTTTTCCTACAGAATAGAATGCTCTGCGCACATAGGTTTCCAGTACATCGTACAGTTCTTTTCCCTTGTAGCTTTTTCCATAAATCTGTACTTCCCGGAATGTTCCGTCTTCATTCAGAGGAATGCTTCCGTGAAACAGAAGATTTCCGTTATATACTGTATAAAGCCCGCCTTTGTCAAGTAGGAGACGGATGTGGTTTTGCAGTTTTTCACAGTTTCTGAATGCAGAGGACAGTTTGTCCATAACTTCTTTTTCTCCGGCTGTAAGTTCGTATGGATGTTTCCAGTCAATAGTCGGAAAATTATTGTCGCGAAGCGGATATTCTTTTCCGTCAGGCAGTGTGATCGTCCCTTTTTCCGGATTGATTCGATGAAGAAGTGCTCTGTCTTCCATCTGGAATTCTTTATGTCTGCGCACCAGTTTACCTTCTAATTTAAACTGGATCACAGCAATAGCCTTGTGCATTTTTTTTCCCAGTTCTTCCTCAAGAACATTATAATTGAAAGCACCTTTCATAGCAAAAATCTCGCAGGGATCATCCTTATACGCCTCCATCACAAAGGTCGCCAGAGGAAGCATATTGATTCCGTATCCATCCTCAAGAATATCCAGATTTCCGTAACGGATACTGTTTCTTACCACTGTTGCAATACAGGCTTTCTGTCCTGCTGCCGCACCCATCCAGACAACATCATGGTTTCCCCACTGAATATCCAGGGAGTGATACTGCATCAGGCGATCCATAATGAAATGTGGAGCAGGACCTCTGTCATAAATATCCCCCAGAATATGTAAATGATCCACGACCAGACGCTGGATCAGTTCTGCAAGTGCTATGATAAAATTCTCCGCACTGCCAATCTCAATGATCGTATTTACAATAGAATCATAATATGCCTCTTTATCGAGAACTTCCGCTTTCTCTGTGATCAGCTCTTCGATCACATAGGCATAATCTGCAGGAAGAGCTTTTCGTACTTTGGATCTGGTATATTTGGAGGCTGTTGTCTTACAAATTTCAATAAGACGGTAGAGAGTGATCTTATACCAGTTTTCCATATCTTCTTCTGTATCTTTAACAAGATCCATCTTCTCTTTCGGATAATAGATCAGAGTTGCCAGAGAACGCTTATCATTGTTACTTAATGTATGTCCAAACACATCATCAATCTTCTTTCTCACTGCACCGGAACCATTTCTGAGCACATGTGAAAATGCCTGATACTCCCCATGAAGGTCTGACATAAAGTGTTCCGTTCCCTTGGGCAGATTCAGGATTGACTGAAGATTGATAATCTCCGTAGATGCCTTTCCGATTGTAGGATAAATTTCTGCAAGTCTCTGTAAATATCTAAGTTCGTCTTTCTTCATATCCATCTCCTGTTATCATATATTATGATGTCAGGGCATTTTATGTTGCTGTCTGCGCCATGCCCTGCAACACACTTTGCGGTCACAGAATTTATGCTCATCCTGTAAAGTCAAATAATGACATCTGGTTCGACTGCGGGATATCTCCGAATAATTTCAGATCATCCATCAGATCAATAACCGTTTTGCTGACTTTGGTTCTGTCGCGGAAGTCGTCTTTTGACAAAAATTTTCCCTGTTTTGCAGCATCAACCACTGCATCTGCTGCCTTATCTCCCAGTCCGTCAATAGTTGCAAGTGACGGCATCAGTTTCCCATCCACAATCTGAAATCTTTGTGCCTTGGCAGTATAAAGATCAATCGGCACAAATTCAAATCCACGTGCGTACATTTCCTGTACAATACGCATATCCTTCAGGGTATCCAGTTCTTTTTTAGATGCTGAATCACCTTTTTTGCGGATTTCTGCCATATAATACTCTAGGCGTTCCTTTCCCATACACATCATCTCATAGGAGAACGCTGTGGCGCGGATACTGAAATATGCCGCATAATATGCCAGTGGCTGAAACACCTTATACCACGCAATTCTGTACGCCATCATAACATATGCAGCTGCATGAGCTTTCGGAAACATATACTTGATCAGTTTACAGGACCAGATATACCAGTCCGGAACTCCATGCTCTTTCATGGTTTCTATCCATTCATCGCGAAGACCTTTTCCCTTACGGACACTCTCCATGATCGTAAACGCCAGGCCACTTTCCACTCCTTTTCCGATAAGGTAGATCATAATATCGTCTCGGGTACAGATAGCTGTGGAAATGGTTGCCTTACCCTCCTGGATCAGCACCTGGGCATTACCCAGCCATACATCCGTACCATGAGAAAGCCCTGCAATACGGATTAGGTCAGAGAAGTATTTCGGCTTGGTGTCAATAAGCATCTGCATGGCGAAATCTGTACCAAATTCCGGGATTCCCAGACATCCGAGCTTACATCCGCCAATATCTTCCGGTTCAATTTTCAAAGCCTTTGTACTTGCAAACAATGACATGACATCCCTCTGATCCAGGGGGACATCCCTTGCACTGATTCCCGTTAAATCCTCCAGCATTCGGATCATAGTGGGATCATCGTGTCCAAGTATATCAAGCTTCAGCAGGTTTCCGTCAATAGAATGATAATCAAAATGTGTGGTGATAATGTCACTGTTCACATCATTCGCAGGGTGCTGGACAGGAGTAAATTTCTCAATCTCCTCACCTACAGGAAGTACGATAATGCCTCCCGGATGCTGTCCTGTTGTACGCCGCACGCCTGTACATCCCTGTACGATGCGGTTGATCTCACAGTAACGTTTATGCACACCACGCTCTTCAAAATAATTCTTCACATAACCAAATGCAGTTTTCTCCGCAAGCGTACCGATAGTCCCTGCCTTGAATGTCTGCCCCTTACCGAAAATAACCTCTGTATATCTGTGTGCATTAGCCTGATACTCTCCTGAAAAGTTAAGGTCAATATCCGGTTCCTTATCTCCCTTGAATCCAAGGAATGTCTCAAAAGGAATGTCAAACCCTTCTTTTTTCATCCTGGTTCCACATTTCGGACAGATCTTATCCGGCATATCACACCCTGCCATACCAGCATACTGCTTTACTTCCGGTGAATCAAAATCACTGTATTTGCAGTCCGGATTAGGACAGAGATAATGCGGCGGCAGAGGATTTACCTCTGTGATACCGGACATGGTAGCTGCCAGAGAAGATCCTACAGAACCTCGCGAACCTACCAGATAACCATCTTCATTTGACTTCCATACAAGCTTCTGTGCAATGATATACATTACGGCATACCCATTGGAAATGATTGAATTCAGTTCCCTGTCAAGCCTGCTTTCCACAATCTCCGGCAATGGATCTCCATACATTTCATGCGCTTTTGTAAAACAGATATTCTTCAGATCCTGGTCGGAATTCTCAATGACCGGCGGGAATTTGTCCGGATGAATAGGTGATATCTTCTCAATCATATCTGCGATCTTATTTGTATTTGTAATGACAACTTCTTCTGCTTTCTCGCTTCCCAGATAGGCAAATTCTTCCAGCATTTCCTCTGTAGTACGTAAATACAACGGTGCCTGCTCATCTGCATCTGAGAATCCGTTTCCGGCCATAATGATCCTTCTGTAAATCTCATCCTGTGGATCCATGAAATGCACATCACAGGTTGCAACTACCGGTTTCTTAAACTGCTCTCCAAGCTTAACGATCTTCCTGTTTATCTCCTTCAGGTCTTCTTCGGAACTGATCATATCATGCTTATCATCTGCTATCATAAATCTGTTATTTCCAACAGGCTGGATTTCCAGATAATCATAGAAATTTACCAGTCTGGCTATCTCAGTATCCGGTGCATTTCTCAGAATTGCCTGATACAGTTCCCCTGCTTCACAGGCACTTCCCACCAGAAGTCCGTCTCTGTACTGCTCCAGCACACTTTTGGGGACACGTGGACGTCTGTGATAATACTTCAGGTGCGACTGACTCACTAATTTATACAGATTAATGCGCCCTGTCTCATTTCTGGCAAAAATGATCACATGGTAGGTCGGCAGTTTCCTGATAGTATTTACAGAAACAGCTCCCTGCTCATTCAGCATATCCACATCCCGGATATCACGCTCTTCCAGCATCTTTACAAACTTCACAAAAATCTCTGCAGTACATGCGGCATCATCTACTGCCCGGTGATGATTTTCCAGTGAAACCCCAACTGCTTTTGCTACCGTATCCAACTTAAATCTGTTCAATGCAGGAAGCAGGAAACGGGCCATACCGACCGTATCTACATAAGTAAAATCATGTGCGATTCCCAGTCTGTCACAGTTTTTCATAATAAATCCCATATCAAAGTCCGCATTGTGTGCAACCATAACCGCATCCTTGCTGAATTCAAGGAATTTCGGAAGCACTTCTTCGATAGTCGGAGCATCCATGACCATACTGTCATTGATACTGGTCAGCTGTTCAATGCGAAAAGGAATCGGTACCTTTGGATTTACAAATGTGGAAAAACGGTCCGTAATCTCACCATTTTCTACCAGTACGGCGCCAATCTCTATGATCTGACAGGTCAGCGAAGAAAAACCTGTTGTCTCAATATCAAAGACCACAAATCTACCGTTCAGCTTCTGACCTTTTCCATTGGTCACCATACCTTTTAAATCATCTACCAGATAGCCTTCCATTCCATAAAGGACCTTAAAATCAGAATCCTTCGGCACACATCCGCCCCAGGCATCGAAACAGTGATTTGCCTCCGGAAACGCCTGTACAACCCCATGGTCTGTAATGGCAATGGCAGGATGTCCCCACTCATAAGCACGTTTCACCAGAGATTTGGCATCCGTAACCCCATCCATATCGCTCATCTTTGTATGACAGTGAAGCTCTACTCTTTTCTGTGGGCTGGTATCTACTCTGGCAGTTGTAAAATTGGCAATTTTCTTAATCCCGGCTATGGATGCAATAGTCAGTTCACTGTCAAAACGGTCTACTGTTGTCACACCGCGAAACTTCAGAAAAGCCCCCTTCTTTACATGTTCTGTCACTTCCGGCACCTGTTCATTGCGCAAAAACATCTTCACAACAATACTGTCCGTAAAGTCTGTGATCGGGAAGATAAGAATTGTTTTTTCATTACGGATTTCTCTGGCTTCAACCTCCATAACCTGTCCGCGGACGATCACCTCACCCATCTCACCGGTAATCGTCTCAAGTGCAACAGGCTCTCCTTCGAAATCTCTTCCATAGATAACATCCGGATTACTGTCCCTTCTGAATCCACCCCGGAAATCTCCCTTCCTGTTGTCTTTGCGGTCTGCAAATGCAGCTTTTTTGTCCTTCTTTTCCTGCTGTCCCTTATCAGTCTTTTTCTCTGCTTCTTCAGACTGAGCCGGCTCTTCATTCTTACTGTTTAATTTCGCATGACGGATTACATTTTCCACTTCCTGAGCGATCTGCACTGCTGCATTCTTACGGTACTTACTTTCCTGCGTCTCCCTGAACTCAAGTTCCACCTTTAAGTCCATTCCGCATCTTTCGCAGAAAACCTTCTGCAGATATTCGATCAGGATCCCGCTCTTTTCTCTGGCTATTACAGAATCAGGAAGGATCATATGAAGATCATTTTCTCCGGGAAAAGAAATCTGCGCCTGTCTGAACATATTGTATTCCAGCATATTGTAGCTGCGCAGTTCCAGTTCCATGCTGGATCTGTAAGTTTCCAGAAAGTTCTGAGGATTGTACTGACCGGAAAGGCGGAATTTCTCAATAACTGTAACTGTTACATTCAGTCCTGCAAAAATCTGTCTCTCTATCTGTTCTTCCAGTTCAAAGATATGCTTCTTATGAATCCAGCGTTCACTTTTTATATACACCCATATATGAGTTCTGGAAGGATTGCAGGACACTCTGGTCACAAAAACCATGTCCAGCAGTTCTTCCAGTTCTTTCTTCACTTTTAAGCTGGGAAATACGTCAAAAAAGTCTTTTTCCAAAATAAAATCTCCTCGTTGATCTGACAGGAAGTCTTCGTTCCAAATGTTACTTCCAGTTCAGAAGTTCTTCCCGCAACGTATCCAAAAGCTGATCTTCCGGAACTTTCTTTATGATCTCACCATGTTTGATCAGAAGTCCCACACCAACTCCGCCTGCAATTCCGATATCTGCCTCTTTTGCTTCTCCGGGTCCGTTTACCACACAGCCCATAACTGCTACTTTAATATCAAGCGGGATATCCTGCACCATGGTTTCTACCTTATTTGCAAGACCAATCAGATCGATCTGTGTGCGTCCACAGGTTGGACATGACACAACTTCTATGCCACCTTTGCGAAGCCCCAGGGTTTTCAGGATACGTTTTGCGGATTTAATCTCTTCTAAAGGCGCTCCTGTAAGAGAGACACGAATGGTATCACCGATTCCCTGATTCAGGATGATCCCCAGTCCGATAGCAGATTTAATGTTTCCGGAATAAAGAGTTCCGGCTTCTGTGATTCCTACATGAAGTGGATAATTCGTCTTCTCCGCGATCAGTTCATGAGCCTTTGCACACATAAGGACATCCGAAGATTTGATGCTGATCACCAGATTGTCATATCCCAGGTCTTCGATGATATGAACTTTATCCAGCGCACTCTCCACCAGTCCCTCTGCAGTGACTCCATGATATTTCTCCACAAGTTCTTTCTCAAGAGAACCACTGTTTACACCAACACGAATGGGTATTCCTCGCTCCTTTGCCACATCAACCACTGCTTTGATTCGCTCTGTACTGCCGATATTTCCGGGATTGATCCGGATCTTATCTGCACCGTTTTCCATGGCTGCAATAGCAAGACGATAATCAAAATGGATATCTGCCACAAGTGGTATATGGATCTGTTTTTTGATTTCCTTCAGTGCTTTTGCAGCTTCCATAGTCGGTACTGCACAACGGATAATATCACAGCCAGCCTGCTCCAGTGCCAGGATCTGAGCTACTGTCTGTTCTACATCTTCAGTTTTTGTATTTGTCATGGACTGGATTAAAATCGGGTTGCCGCCGCCAATCTTTCTGTCTCCGATCTGAATCACTTTTGTATGATCTCTGTACATAATTTTCCTCTTCTCTCATTTATAGCAATTCCATAAATTACTGCTGAACAGTTATCTGATTTCCAGAAGTTTTCTCTTCAGTTCTTCTTCCATGCGATGCATTTCCATCTCTGCTGCCTGTCTCTTCTGACGGCCTTCCATCTGGATCCGCATCACATCATCCAGAGTCTGGATCAAATCTGCATTTGTCTTCTGCAGTGTTTCAAGGTCAACTATTCCACGCTCTGATTCTTTCGCTGTCTCAACCGTTGCCATATGAAGTGTCTCTGCATTCTTTCTGAGAAGTTCATTGGTAATATCTGTTACCTGTCTCTGTGCCTGTGCCGCTTCTGCAGAGTGAGCAATTCCCAGAGCAAGCACCATCTGACTTTTCCATAATGGAATTGTGTTTACGATCGTTGTCTGTATTTTCTCAACCATTACCGTATCATTATTCTGGATCAGCCGGATCTGAGGCGCTGTCTGCATGGCAATCGTACGGGTAAGTTCCAGATCATGCAGTTTCTTTTCAAATCTGCTGCATTTCTCATCCAGGTCTCTGGCTGCCTGCGCGTCTTCGGGAAGCCCGCTCAGAGCTGCCTTATTTTTCATTTCTGCAAGCTTTCCGTTTCTGGTTTCTTCCAGTTTCTTTTTTCCGGCAAGGATATACATGGTAAGTTCTTTAAAATAATTCAGGTTCTGTTCATACATCTTGTCCAGCATAGCAGAATCTTTCATAAGGCGCACCTGATGTTGCTGAAGAGAATCTGTGATTTTCTCCACATTGGCTTGTGCTTTGTCATATTTGTTTTTCAGATTTTCAATCTTAGAAGTCTGCTTTCTGAAAAATCCAAAGAATTTTCCCTCCTCCTGTACATCGAAATCTTTCAGTTCTCCCACAACATTACTGATCAGTTCTCCAATCTCACCCAGATCCTGTGTCTTTACATTCTCAAGAGCTGTATCAGAAAAGTCCGCCATTTTTTTCTGGGTTCCTGCACCATACTGAAGAATCTGATTAGTATTCTCAATATCAATCTTTGCAGCAAAATCATTTACCATTTTCTGTTCTTCCGGTGTCAGTACAGGCACTTCTTCCTTCTGTAGCTGCTTTTGGGGGATCACTTCTTCTTTCTTTTCAAGCTCTCCAAGATCCGGCTCCAGTGTTAATGATGGCGTTTCCATTTCAAAATCTTTAAATTCGTTTCCCATGTCCTCTGCCGCTCCTTTTTATCCTTTTTTATTTTCAGTTCTTTTTCATTTTTGCAAAGTCATCATCTGTCAGACCTTCCTGTGCAAGCAGCGTATGAAGCACTGAAATATCACTTGAAACATCCCACGCAGTATCCTGAAAGACAGAATCCAGAAGTTTTTCAAATGCCTGATTCAGTGTATCCAGCGTATCCTCTATCTCCTTTTTTGATGCCTGGATATTCTCTCCCTGCACAGGCTGCTGATCCATTTCTTCATATGCATCCAGCAGCTTTACTGTCATGGGCAGATAATAATTCATCAGTTTCTTCAGATCCGGAATAATCTCCGGATGCTTCTGCGCCCGTTCAAAAATCTTCTCCACAATCAGTTCCATTCTGGATATTTTTGCAGAAATCTCCTCTCCCGGAATCGCATCGTTGCTCCTGTGGATCTTATCCAGAAATTCATTTCCTTTATTCAGCACTTCCTGTACTTCGAGCGGTGTGTTCTTTCTGTTTCTCTCCTGTTCAGCCTGATGTTTTTCTTCTTCCTGTTTCTTCTGCTCAAGTGCCTTCTGCGTCTGCGTATATTGCAGATAAGTCTCATTACTGGTGATCAGACAGGTTTCCTGTTCATCAATATGTCCCTGACGGAACCATCTGTCATCAATCATCTTTTTAATATCTTTTTTAACGAATTTCACCGGCTTATTTACTGCTGCAGATAATTGTTCAAAATTACAGTATGTGTGATTTCCCAGTGTGTCAATATACTTCTGAAAACGTTCCAGTTTACCCAGTTTTTTAATGCCGCCTGCGAGAAGTCCCACTCCTGTCAAAGCTCCGACTGCCATAAAACAGGTTCCACCGGTCACAAGGGAACTCATATGCCCCACCGCTCCAAAGATGCTGAGGACCAGAGTTCCCAGTCCCATTCCACTGGCAAGGATTCCACCTGAAACAGCAATCATCATACCTTTCATTCTTCCCCCGGTGTTCCTTTCATAAAGAGTCAGCATCTTCTCTTTTGCTTTCTCCTTCTCAATTCTCTGACGTTCCTGCTCCTGTTCACGTTCCCGCCTGCGCTTTTCTTCAAATTCTTTTGTTTTATTGCGGTATACCCCGGAATCACCGGACTGACTGTTTACGGTTCCAAATACATTATTCAGACCATTTTTGATTGCCTCGCTTCCGGAATCTACAGCAGAATTTACTGCGCTGTTAACAGTCTGTCCCACCGTCTGCTTAATATCCTCGGTCATCTGGCGGTAATCTTTAGTAGAAACTGCTGTGTCTATGATCTTTTTTATTTTGTCTCCAAGTTCTCCTAATTCATCAAAATTCTCGCTCATATTTTCCTCCATTTTCTATTCCATATTATAGCGAAATCCTCTATAAAAAACAAGACTGGCGGATTTTTTGTTACTGTATGTGAACAGTAACGATTTTTCAATTTTTCATTAAAATTGGAAATTTCCCATTGAACTTAGCAGACAAAAGTTTTACAATGGTAAAGAGATAAACAGTAATCACACTTGTAAATACTGTAAATATGTGTGAACGGAGGAAAGATTCATTATGGAAAAAAAGAATATCGACTGGAGCAGCTTAGGCTTCGGTTACGTACAGACCGATTATCGTTATGTATCTAAATTCAAAGACGGCGCATGGGATGCCGGAGAACTGACAACAGATCCTAATGTAACACTGAACGAATGTGCAGGTGTTTTCCAGTATGCGCAGACAGTTTTCGAAGGAATGAAGGCTTACACTACAGAAGACGGACATATCGTTACTTTCCGTCCTGACTTAAATGCAGAACGTATGGCAAACTCAGCAAAGAGACTTGAGATGCCTGTATTCCCGGAAGACCGTTTTGTTGATGCAATTGTTCAGACTGTAAAAGCTAACGCAGCATATGTTCCGCCATACGGTTCAGGCGCAACTTTATATGTTCGTCCATATATGATGGGTACTAACCCGGTTATCGGTGTAAAACCTGCTGATGAGTATATGTTCCGTGTATTCACTACACCTGTAGGACCATACTTCAAAGGCGGTGCTAAACCAATTACAATCCGCGTCAGTGATTTCGACCGCGCTGCACCTCATGGAACAGGCCATATCAAAGCAGGTCTTAACTATGCAATGAGCTTACATGCAATCGTAGATGCTCACAAGAACGGATTCGATGAGAACATGTATCTTGATGCAGCTACACGTACCAAGGTAGAAGAAACAGGCGGTGCTAACTTCATCTTCGTTACAAAAGACGGCAAAGTTGTCACACCGAAGTCCAACAGTATCCTTCCTTCTATCACACGTCGTTCCTTAATCTATGTTGCCAAGGAATACCTGGGATTAGAAGCTGAGGAAAGAGAAATATACTTCGATGAAGTGAAAGATTTCGCTGAATGTGGTCTCTGCGGTACTGCTGCAGTTATCTCTCCTGTCGGAAAGATTGTTGACCATGGTAAAGAAATCTGTTTCCCAAGCGGAATGGAGAAAATGGGTCCGGTTATCCAGAAACTCTATGACACATTAACAGGTATCCAGATGGGACGTATCCAGGCTCCGGAAGGATGGCTGAAAGTTATTGAATAAATAACACCTGACTGCAGACAGTTAACGATTTTCAATATCAGAAGAATTGTTGCTGTTCATACACCACTATACAAAAATATCCCTCAGAATCAGTTTAAACACATTCTGAGGGATATTTTTTCTTTTATATCACTGGTTTTTCCGGCTTTTCCAGCTCTGCTTTGTTCCTTCTATTTCTTTCTCTCATACTTCACAAACTGATACTCCAGATCAAAGTATGTCTGCTCATCGCTCTCTCCCGTAATTTCCCATTCATCATCTTCATCCAGATTTGGGAAATGACTGTCTGCTTCATATGCAAAGTCAATCTTTGTCACATGAGCTACATCACAGTACGGAAGCATCTGCGCATAAATGCTGTCACCACCTATACAGTAAACATCTTCTGCCGGATATTTCTTTATCTCTTCCAGTGCTTCTTCAATACTGTGTACTATGATCGCACCCTTTACCTCATATTCTTTATTGGATGTGATCACAATATTGATCCTGTTTTTAAGCGGAAGTCCGTTTGGAAAACTTTCCAGAGTTTTTCTTCCCATCACTACTACTTTTCCACTTGTTTCCTCACGAAACATCTTCATATCTGCCGGAATACTTACCAGAAGCTGGTTGTTCTTGCCGATTCCCCAGTTTTTATCTGCTGCTACGATAACATTCATTTGAATTTTCCTCTCTTGATTTTATATTGTCAATTTAAGTCAGGCGAACAAAATCATCCGCATTCGCTACTTGCTCATAACCAGATAATTGCTCCACAGTTTGGTTAAACGGCAATTGGAATATTCTTAATCTGCGGCCATGTCTCATAATTCTCCACGATCAGGTCATCTGTTGTAAACTGATAGAAATCCTTCACTTCCGGATTCAGTTTCACAACAGGTGCAGGATATGGTTTTCTCTGGATCAGTTCCTTTATCAGCGGGATATGACGGTCATAGATATGGCAGTCTGCCACTACATGAAGCAATTCCCCTGCTTCCATATCACATACCTGAGCCACCATCATAAGCAGAAGTGCATACTGACATACATTCCAGTTATTCGCCGCAAGGATATCCTGGGAACGTTGATTGAGGATTGCATTCAGAGTCAGCTTATCGTTCCCCGGTGTCTGTGTCACATTAAATGTCATGGAATATGCACAGGGATACAGATTCATCTCATGGAGATCCTGATGCACATAAATATTAGTCATAATTCTTCGGCTGAACGGATTATTTTTCAGATCATAGATCACTCTGTCTACCTGATCCATCATTCCTTCTTTGTACTGATGTTTCACGCCAAGCTGATACCCATATGCCTTACCGATAGAACCACTCTCATCTGCCCAGCTGTCCCAGATATGGCTGTGAAGATCATGGATATTGTTGGATTTCTTCTGCCAGATCCAGAGGATCTCATCCATGGCACTCTTTAACGCTGTACGTCTGAGTGTCATAGCCGGAAATTCCTTTCTCAGATCATATCTGTTTACCACTCCGAATTTCTTGATCGTATATGCCGGAGTTCCATCCTCCCACACAGGGCGGACTTTTTCTCCTTCCGTACTTGTCCCGTTTTCCAGGATATCCTGACACATTTTTATAAATACATCATCTGCGTAACTCATTTTTCTTTACACTCCTGTTTTTCTGTTTTTTATATTGTTTCAGGTCTTACTTTAATCCCCTTTCTGCTCATGCAGCAGCCACAGTTTCTTCTCCAGACACCGAAATTCCACTCTCGTCACATCTGCACAGTACTCTCCGTCTGCATGGAGCACCATTGGCTTATCCAGAATCAGGCGAAATCCTTTTTCATTTCTGATAATAAAACCATTAATATGCTCCTGCTTTGCAGCAACCAGAAACGGAAGCAGGAAAAAAGTCTGCCATTTGGCGATTCCGGATGCACTGCCAAGCGAGAGCAGACCGTCCTGCACCGATGCATGAGGTGCCATAGGAACCCCTCCGCCTTCTGCCGGCAGATTCATAGCTGCCGCAAAGATCATCTTCGGAAGAATATAGCCTCCATGTTCTGTCACCACCTTTGCATTAGCTGTCTCCATGGTAAAAAGAGACTGCACCGTCAATGCAAGATATGTAAGCTTACCCAGATGGAAACGATTTAAAACCTGTTTCAGTCTGGAATGAAGTGCTTTTTTACACACAAGTGCATCCAGTCCCAGGCCGGAACTGATTCCAAAAATCCGCGGCTTCTCACAGCCTTCCCAGCTTACCTGCCCCAGATCTATCCTGTAAAGTGCTTCACCTCTCTGATCCTTTCTGATACAGGCACAGATTTCCCTCAGGCTCTCCTTCGGTGTTTTCGGCAGTTTCAGATTTCTGCCAAAATCATTCCCTGAACCAGTGGGTATCACGCCAAAACGTACCTTATCAAAGTCAGTAATACCATTCAGGACTTCATTGATCGTACCGTCTCCCCCAACCACCAGCAGATAGACAGGCTCTTCACCCTTCACCCGGGAAATCTGCTCAGCCAGTTTCGCGGCATGCCCTTCATATCTGGTCATATGGGCTTCATATTTTATTTTGTATCCCCGAAGCAGACACTGTGTCTCATTCCATACCCTGTGCGCCCGCCCTGTACCCGCTCCATTATTTACAATAATCTGTATCCTTCTCATTCTTCCTCACTCATATATTATATTTTCTGCCGTTTCTTCTATCTCGTTATAAATGCCAATACCTATACTATACAATATTTATCCATCACATACAAGACTTCGAAACTTCGAAAATCCTCTTTCACCGTCTGTCCAGTTGCTGTTCACACATCACTATCCTTAGACATTGTTCCGCATAATAGAACATTTTTCACCATCCTCATCTTCATATTCATCATCTTCCTCACCAGGACTGTAAAGAGGATAGATTTCATGAAGATACTCTTCTTCCAGATCAGACTGAAACCATTCCTGTCTGTTTTTGATTTTATTGATGTTTTCGGTGAAGCAGAAAAGAAATTCGCCCTTTTCAACATCATAATATTTACTTTCCCTAAGCGAGATGTAAGTCCGATTTTTTCCATATTTAACTTATAGGCTGTAATATACAGGTATCTTACAGGCTTTTTGTCGGAGTCTTCATATCTGGCAATAAAAGTTGCTTGTGTGGATATGATGTTCCTGGCATCAGCATTTATCAGAAAGACCACTGGACCGGTATTCCTGGATCAGATTCAGCCATTCTTTATCTGTACGTCTTGGATTGGATTTCTTTTAGGCATAAAAATTCAACTTCTGTTTTTTATTTGGAGTGGGATCAGCACAGGTACCAGAAGAACTGAAGTGAAATGGTCCTAAGTGCAAAAAACTGGAAAAGTTATAGAGATACTGTCTCACCTTCATAGCAGGTGGTTTATTTTTTTCCAAAGCTCCGTTTTTCGGAACAGCGAAAAACTCCACAATGGCAAACAGGGCTTTGCCCTAACAAATAGGAGAAAGGCTACTTTCACCCAATGATGAAAGCAGCCTTTCTCCCGTATTATTCATACAAATTTACGCGCTTGCTCTGTCTGCATTACTTGCTGTAGAAGCATTAGAGCCATGATTCCAAGGCAAGCAGTTGCAACCGCAGTTGCTGCAGTTATCACTGTCGCCTAACGCACTGGAAAATGCGATACCATTACGGCACATACACGCTCTAGTAAGTATAGAAATTACTATCATCAATAAAATATATTTACGGTCAATTTTCCAAATATATTTTATGCAGTATATAGTGTTATTTATCATACGACTTTTTTCTTTTCTCAATCCCTCACATCCTTATATCACTGTGTCTAGGGAATATTCCCTAGACACAGTGGAGAGGCCTCTCCACTGAAACCTTTGCTATTTATTTACTTGATGTTTCCGGAAAATAATATATCCCAAAACTGAACAGAGTACTGCTACTATTGCATTTACCAAAATTGCCATAACCGGCCAACTCAACACAATATTTCCTATACTATATGCCGTATACGACTGAAAGGAAAAATCTGCTATTTTAGGTGGTAGTAAAGATAGTACATGGCTCCACACATATCCCCCCGTATCCAGTGATAAAAATGTTGGGATTATAATCAACAGAAATGCGACAATAATAACCGCATAAGTGTTTTTCAATAAAGCAGACATAAAAAGTGTTATTCCCATAATTCCTAATGTAAAGAAATATCCCAATAATAATGTTATTCCTACCGCTTCTCCCATTGTAAGATTATATCCGACAGACATAGCTGGATACTTTAATTGAATAGGTAAATCTGCACCTTGTGTTCCTAAAAAAATCATATAGATACTTGAATAGATCAATGTTATTCCCCAGTAAACACCTGTTGCATATAACCATCCAGAAATAATCTTTGCCAAAATCAACTTACTTCTTCCATATTTCATGCATAAAATTAATGAATCACATTTAGACTGATATTCACCAGCAAATATTGGTGCAATTCCTATACAAATCAGCATCATAATTAACACAGGCCATGTTAATGTATCTAAAATCATACTCCATCCCTTGTGATAACCATATTGATATTCCTGCAAATTTCCTATCTTTTCTTTCCAGTAATCGGCTTCACCAGATGTCAATCGTCCTTGTTCTTTTTGCAAATTTATATATGCAATGTCTCTTTTTATTTGTGCTTTCCGAAAATCTTTCCCAACATTTTCTTCCAAAACTTCTTTTATACTACTACCGCTTCCCGGTTCTCTATATACATTAGTAACTAAACTCAATAACTCTCTGTTCGGAAGATAAAACGTTCTATATACTTCTTCTGACAAGTAATGATATGTTTCGCTTTCTGAATTTGTACCAGGATCTGAAATGTATTTTAAATACCGTCCTACTATATCATTAACGTTTTCCTGTGTTAATTCTATTTTCTTCTGCGTATTCTTCATCACTTCTACAGCACTCATTCCCGAAAAATTTTCACCTTTTTCATTTGTCGCACTTATTTGCATAATACTGGCCCAAACACAAAACACTAAAAACAATCCACAACCAATTATAACTAGTTGAGCTAATCTACTTTTCCATATTTTTTTCCATTCATATTTAATCATCTCACTCATTAGATTTACTACCCTTCTTGTAACTCATCAGAAAAAAGCTTCAAATACAAATCCTCCAAAGTTGGTTCTACAATTATCGCACCCTCTATTGGGGATGACGTAGAAATAACTCTTGCTTCTATAACTTCTTTCATTACATGCGAATTAGCAATACAATGTGTTCTTTCAAAATTACTCCATTGATTATTAGGCACTCTACACGACCATACCTCATTTTTTACCTCTTTCAACAATTCGTCGGCTGGACCTTGTAAAATAAATTTTCCCTTTTTCATGATCAATACTTGATCTGAAATATATTCTATATCTGACACAATATGTGTAGATATAATAATAATTTTGTCCTTTGACATTTCCGCAATAATATTTCTAAAATAAGCACGTTCTTTAGGATCCAGTCCTGCTGTCGGTTCATCTAAAATCAATATTTTAGGATCATTCAATAGTGCTTGCGCAATACCAAGCCGTCTTTTCATTCCTCCTGAAAAAGTCCTAATTTTTCTACCTGCATCTTTTTCTAAATTCACAAGTTTTAATAATTCTTTTGTTTTTCTTTTTGCGAATCTAGGAGGTAATCCTTTAATTGAAGCAATGTATAACATAAAATCATTAGCGGTGAAACCTGGTGTATACCCAAATTCTTGTGGCAAATAACCCAACATATCTCTAAATCGTTCCCCCATCTGTATATTATTTTCACCGTTAATTTTCACTTCACCTGCAGTCGGCTCAATAATTCCACAAATCATTTGCATTAGGGTTGTTTTTCCTGCACCGTTGGCTCCTAAAAAGCCATAAACGCCTTCTCTAAGTTCTGTATCAATACTTTCAACAGCAATTCTATTTTTGAATTGCTTAGATAAATGTTCCATTACTAATCTCATTCAAATTCCCTCCTGCTTTTTTTAATAACTGTTTTATTTCCACTCCAATACCGCTAACTGCAATTAGTCCAAACACTAACCAAATGGCAAAATAACATGTTGCAAATAAGTCCACTCCCGATATTTTCAATATAATAATACTACTACTTAAACATATTCCCCACGTCGTTGAATATAGTAGAATGTTTTCTTCATGACATTTATTTAAAATGTACATACAGCCAAAACACATTATTTCATAAGGAACTATTCCGTATAAAATAATCTGCCATATTACCGTTTTCTTTACAAGCGATAGTATTATAGTACTACAAATCAGAAAAAGCAGGTCAAAAATGCCGAAAACGATTAAACGGATCATTAAAACTTTACTAAATGAATGTTTTGTAGCCATTTGTATTTCAAACATTCCAGGTTGAAATACATTACATATTTCTTTAGCATTAAACAAACATAAAATAGGACCTGTTATTGCTATTAACGTCCACACCCAGTTATTACTGTAAACATCCTTTGCTAAAATCAAATATAATATAAAAATTGAAAAAACCGCCTTTAAACTCCATACTTTTTTACTAATAAACCCCAGCTGGTTCAAAAAAAATTCAGTATTTGTCATTCTTTGATTTCCTGAAAACAAATCTATTTTTTTTGCTTCAACAATAACTTTTTCCAATTTATATTCATCATATTGTGGTATATGTAATTGTTGCAATTTTTTCTTCAACGCTTTATCGCTCATATCCTATATCTCCTAATCTGTTTTTTAATATTTTTTCTATCTTTTTAATTTTATACCCCACAGTTGAAGGCGGAATATTTACAATTTGAGCAATATCTTTTACTTTAAAATTCTGATAATATCGCAATATAATCAATTCCTTATCTAATGGATCTAACATCTGTATTTCTCGCCATATATCTATCTGTAATGGAATATTATCTAATGCTCCATCGCAAGAAGCTTCCACTTCTGGTTCCTCTGTTATTTCGTATTTTTTTCGCTGAAAATCTCTTATTGTATTTTTTGCCACTACATATAAATAATTTTTTAATTTCCCATATTCACGATAACTATCAAGGCTTTTTAAAAATTTCAAAAAAACCTCTTGAGTAATATCCTCTGCTATTTCCCTATTCCCAAGATGAAAAAAACAATATTTGTATATATCAGAATAATATCTCCGTATCAAATCTTCTACTTTTTCTTCATTCAAAAATAAATTTTGAATTTTTTTATTTTCAAACACAAATTTTCTCCTAAAATGCATCAACCATTTATCTCTATATAATGTATAACGATTATCTTAAACAAAAAAACAAAGTTTATTGATATTTTTTATATTTTATCTTATGATTTTTCTAAAAAAATTCTTATTATAGCAGTCCCAGATCTACCATCACCCATAATGGCACTCTCCCTTTATTTTAAACAATATCCCTGTTATCTTCCGGTTCTCTGCTGTTGTTTCCGATCACGGGTATAATTCAGCTTTTTCTGATACTCATCCATGACAGCCCTCTCCCAGTCTTCTTTAAATGCTGCATTGATAGAATGGGCAATGTTTTTCAGACAGAAAACATCCTCCAGCGTGATCGTGCAGAATCCCCTTAAATTGTTCGGTTTATCATTCTTTTCCATTGGCAAATTGTTTAAGTTAATGACATTGATTCTCTCCGTTCTCAGCAACACTCCTCGCGGCATGTCTTACAGGATTGGCAATCGGATATTCGCGATTGAAGCATGGGATTTACTTACAGCAATTCTATAATTTTGTCAAAAGGTCAAAATAATGCACAAATTCGTCAAAATATCGAAAGTATTTTCTCTATAAAGTATTTATTATATATTTATACAATACAACTATACACAAATTCTAAATTATCAGGGGCAAAAGATATTTACAGCAATCCTTGTAAATAACGCATATTGAGAGGATTGCTATAGTCAGCTCACATAATTCTTATTCAAATCAAACGTACTAAAATATAATATTATCAGGAGGTCTTTACAATGGAAAAAAGATGGTGGAAAGAAAGCGTCGTATATCAGATCTATCCTCGCAGCTTCTGCGACAGCAACGGAGACGGAATCGGTGATCTTAACGGTATCACCGGCAAACTTGACTATTTAAAAGAGCTTGGAATTGACGTAATCTGGCTCTCTCCGGTTTACAAATCACCAAATGATGACAACGGATATGATATCAGTGATTATCAGGCGATCATGGACGAATTCGGAACCATGGAAGACTTCGACCGTATGCTTGCCACAGCTCACGAAAAAGGCATCAAAATCATGATGGACCTGGTTGTAAACCATACCTCTGATGAACACAAATGGTTCATCGAGAGCCGCAAATCCACAGACAATCCTTACAGAGATTACTACATCTGGCGTCCTGCAAAAGAAGACGGAAGCCTTCCGAACAACTGGGGTTCCTGCTTCTCCGGTCCTGCATGGGAATACGACAAGACAACAGATATGTATTTCCTGCACCTGTTCTCCAAAAAACAGCCTGATCTGAACTGGGACAATCCTGCTGTACGTCAGGATGTTTTCGATATGATGAACTGGTGGCTGAAAAAGGGCGTTGACGGATTCCGTATGGATGTTATCAGCCTTATCTCCAAAGAGCCGGGGCTTCCTGACAAAGAACCTGGAATTAACGGCTATGCAACCTTCAATGTATCCGCAAACGGTCCTCATGTACATGAATACCTTCAGGAAATGCGTCAGAAAGCACTGAATAATGCTGACACGATCACTGTAGGCGAATGCTCAGGTGTTACTCTGGAAGAGGCAAAGAAATATGCAAGAAGCGATGAAAAAGAGCTGAACATGGTATTCCAGTTTGAGCATATGGATGTTGACAGTGATGAAAAAGCCGGCAAATGGACAACCAGAAAGATGGATCTGCGCAACCTGAAAAAAATCCTTACACGCTGGCAGAAAGGTCTTCAGGATATTGCATGGAACAGTCTCTACTGGGAAAATCATGACCAGCCAAGAAGCGTTTCCCGTTTCGGCAATGACAGTGACGAATACAGAGAAATCTCTGCAAAAATGCTTGCAACATGTATCCATATGATGCAGGGTACACCTTATGTATATCAGGGTGAGGAACTGGGTATGACAAACTGCCCGTTTAACACTCTTGACAACTTCCGCGACCTTGAAAGTATCAATGCTTTCCACGAATTAACCGAACAGGGTAAGATGACCGAAGAGGACATGATGGCAGCAATCGGTTATAAGGGACGTGACAATGCAAGAACCCCTATGCAGTGGGACGACAGTGCTTACGCAGGTTTCTCCACAGCTAACCCCTGGATTATGGTAAACCCGAACTACACTAAGATCAATGCCAAAGATCAGATTAACCGCGAAGATTCCGTATTCAAATATTATCAGAAACTGATCAAGCTCCGCCATGAAAGTGAACTGATCGTATACGGTACCTATGATCTGATCCTTGATGATGACAAGGATATCTACGCTTATATCCGTACACTTGGCGATGAAAAACTGATCGTATACTGCAATTTCAGCGAGAATACACGTGAAGTAGAGCTTCCTGAAGAATTTACAAACGGAAAAGTTCTTATCTCCAATTACATTGATGCAAAAGTAAACCATAAAATCACTCTCAGACCTTACGAAGCAATCGTAATCCAGAAATAATATTCCGTGCAGGGCTGTTGTCAGATATTTTTTGACGACAGCCTTATATTTTGCATTTTTTAATTATTATCGTTCTCTCCCAAACAACTTATGAGCAACAGTTACAATTTTCTTTTATTTTATTCAAACTTTTTTGTGCAACACTTGCATTTTCATGTCCCAATGTGATAATATATTTATATATTTTTGTATTGAGGTGAATCTCACATGATAACAATTAAAGAAATGGCAGAGATGCTTGGAATCAGTACCACCACAGTATCAAATGTCATTAATGGAAAAACCAGCGAAGTTTCTCAGAAAACTGCTGAGAAAGTTCAGAAACTTCTGGACGAATATGATTACGTCCCAAATATGAATGCAAAAAATCTCGCACAGAACCATTCCAGACTCATCGGAATTGTATTAAAAAGGCGAAAGGATAAATACGAGAATATCTTCACAGATCCATTTCACGGCGAACTGCTGGGAGCTCTGGAATCTGCTATTCGTGAGCAGGGGTATTATATGATGATCTATATTTCTGAAGATATTGAAGAAATTGTGCGCAATATAGTAGGCTGGAACACTGAAGGACTGATTCTCATCGGTATGCTCCACGACGATTATCTCAAAATCAGAAGTAAGTACAAAAAACCTGCTGTCCTTATCGACAGTTACACTCCAAAGAATATTGCCAGATACGTTAATATCGGTCTTGACGATGAAGAGGGCGGATACCTGATGACAAAGTATCTTCTTGACTGCGGTCACAGAAAAATCGCATTTCTTGCCGACAATATGGAAGGTGTAGACTATATCCGATACACCGGGCATCAACGGGCACTTCAGGAATACGGACTGGATATTGATCTGGATAATCTGATCGTGATCCGCCCTTCCAAATATGAACGCCAGGGAAGTATGGAGGAGATTTATGCAGTCGCACACAAGTTCACTGCCTTTATGTGTTGTTCCGATTATTACGCAGTTACCCTGATGAAATATCTTAAAGCCAAAGGGATCCGCTTTCCGGAAGATCTCTCCATCACCGGATTTGATGATAATCTGTATGCGCAGCTTGCTTGTCCTTCACTCACCACTATTCATCAGGATATCTTTTCGCGCGGAACCATTGCCGCAGAATATCTGTTCAAAATGATTGATGGCTGGAATCCAAAAACAACGAATCTTTCTCTTCCGGTCAGACTTGTAGTACGCGACAGCGTAAAGATTCTGAATCCCCCTGAAGATGATTCCTCCGATGACGGTTCAGCTTTATAAGGCACTCAGGGATATCTGTCGCGGGATTTCACGCTCCGATGAGCCGGGAGCAATATGCATTATTTACGAGGATTGCTATGAGAAGATTGCTATAATTCATAGATACAAAAAGAACGAAAATCCAGGTACATATCATACCTGGATTTCCGTTCTTTTTTCTTCTGCTACATCTCAATAACAAGGAACTGATAACCCTGCAGTTCAATCTTATTTCCATCCATAGCTACATTGTCATAGTTATTGATCAGAACCTTCCTGCACTCTCCTGCAAGTTCAATGGTCTGTGGCTCTTTCTGGTAATTACCAACTACAAGAAGAGTCTTATCCCCTTTACGATAGTATGCCATCAGATTATGTACATCTTCCCATACAGGTTCCAGTTCTCCGTAAACAACAGTCTCTTTGTATTCCGGATTCTTACGCAGTGCGATAAGTTTCTTATAGAAACTTCTCACAGATTCCGGATCATTCATCTGGCTCTCTGCATTGATCTTTGTATAATTCGCATTGACCTTCAGCCATGGTTTACCTGTCGTAAATCCTGCATTCTCACCATCTGTCCACTGCATCGGTGTTCTGGCATTATCGCGGCTGAATCTGGAAACAGCTTTCAGTGCTTCCTCAGGTGTACATCCTGCTTCCAAAGCTACCTTATACTCATCCAGACTGGAAATATCATCTACCTGATCAATAGATTCAAACTTCACATTCTCCATACCAAGTTCCTGTCCCTGATAGATAAAAGGAAGTCCGCGAAGCATAAAGTTCAGACCGCCAAGCATCTTCTTACTTGCGTCACAGCAGTCACCTTCCGGGATATATCTGCTGACACCACGAGGCTCATCATGATTTTCAATAATATTGGAAACAAATCCGATATCACCAATTTTTCTCTGTGTTGTAAAGCAACATTTCTTGTAGGCATCCGGAGTAATCTGTTTGCAGTCATACCATCCCTTGTCAGATGCCCCCCAGATAGTCTCTTCGAAGTCAAACATACTGGAGAAATATCCATTATCGCCGATGAAATCCGGAATCTCTTCATCCTTCTCATCGAAAACTTCACCGACAGAGAATGCATCGTATTTCTTAAATGTACGGTCTCTCATCTCGCCAAGGAAGTCGCCGATTCCCTTCGCTTCTTTCAGCATCTTCCTGATACTGCAAAGACCGTCTTCACGATCCGGCTCATAGTCATGCATCGGAAGTGCTTTCTTGATATTGATAATCGCATCAATACGGAATCCACCAAGACCTTTATCCAGCCACCAGTTGATATTCTTATAAACTTCTTCCCTTACTTCCGGGTTCTCCCAGTTCAGATCGGGCTGTTTCTTATGGAAAACATGCAGATACTGTTTATTTGTTCCTGGAAGATCTTCCCATACAGGTCCGCCGAAATAAGAACGCCAGTTAGTTGGAAGTTCTCCTTCTTTCTTGTCACGCAGATAGAAGAAATTACCATATTTACCATCCGGATCCTCACATGCTTTTTTAAACCATTCATGTTCATCAGAACAATGGTTTACAACAAGATCCATCAGAATGTACATATCTCTCTTCTTAGCCTCAGCAATCAGTTCATCCATATCTGCCATGGTTCCGAAGCGAGGATCAATATCATAATAATCTGAAATATCATATCCCTGATCAGCTAACGGAGAGCGGTAGCAGGGGGAAAGCCAGATAATATCAACTCCCAGATCTTTCAGATAGTCAAGCTTCTCAATAACACCTCTCAGATCTCCAATTCCATCTCCATTGGTATCATAAAAACTCTTCGGGTAAATCTGATAAGCAACCTTTTCATTCCACCATTTCTTTACCATTGTAAAAATCCTCCTGTGTTTTTTATTAACCGGCGCTATTGTCTGCTTTGTCCCCGGTATTATACCTCTTACCTTTAGCGCCTAAGGTCTCTTTTTCATTTACGGCAATTATATCAGAATCCAAGGCTTCTGTCTTATCTTTTTTTGATAAAAAAATACAAAATTTTGACTTTTTTATATTACCGATATTCTTATTTACTGTGTTTCTTTTAATGAATGTCTGCGGTACTGCAACGGCGTTGTTGACGTATATTTTCTGAACTCTCTCAGAAAATTTCCCAGATTATTATATCCACATTCCAGACAGATTTCCGTAACTGTAAGATCAGACTCCTTCAGATAATGAATGGCCCTTTTTATCCTGTACTCATTCACATATTCCATAGGCGAACGCCCGATCACCTTCTTGAAAAATCTGCAGAAATACTGCTCATTCATCCCGATCAGTCCTGCAAGGTCACGTATATAGATTTTCTCTTTGTAATTCTCCTGTATGTAAGTCAGTGTTGTCTTGATCGTCTCAATTCTGTGGTCATGATTCTTCTCCGTTACCTCAAACAGATTATTCGCAGACAGAACTGCCAGAATCCGAAGCAGCGCTGATTTGATAAACAACTGTCGGGTGATATCATCCGTAACCGCCTCGCCGTCATAATAATTCTCCCGAAAAGAATCTCCTCCAAATACATTACGGATTTCTTCATAAGATTTTCTTACCGGTTCAAATGCCGGTTCATTCTTTCGCAGACATCTCGGAAACTGGATACTGCCATTTTGCACCGGCTGGATCAGATTAGTCTGAATCTGATCCAGAGCATATGCAGAGCTTAGCATATCCATATGAAAAACCACCGCATTTTCCACACAGCCGCCGTTTTTTTCAACAGAAATACTGTGCAGTTCCCCGGGATTAATAAAATAAAAACATTCCTCCGAAATTTCAAAACGCTCCATATTGATTTCCAGGCAGAACTCTCCACCCGAAAAATAAAGCAGTTCTACTTCTTCATGCCAGTGGTGCTTCACCATATTTCCTCTTATCCTGGTTCCTGTCTGATAAAATGCACAGGGAAAGTCCTGCGTGCCATGGACACGTATTTCCTTTAAAGTTGATGGTTGTTGATTCTGCATGAAGCTGCCTCCTGTTGTCATTGTTATTGTTATTATAAATCCGGCATCAAAAATCCGCAACTAAAAAGGACATCCGAAGATGCCTTTTTAATAGTAAGTATTTATACAATTTTGTGCCTGCTCAAAGAAACTGTCCTCTTCACATTGTCCAAGAACATATCCCTGAAACAGTTTTCCCATATCTGAGACAGCTCCCATGGAATTTTCACATAACGGACGTGCATTCAGTGTATATTCCCGGAGATATTTCCGTACCATATCTATTCCTTCCAGATCAATATCTTCATTTTCGATCACATCCACTCTGGCAGGATAACTTTTCATTATTTTTGCATATTCAGTACTACCTTCATAACTGGCTGTATACTGAAGAAATCTGAAAGCTGCATCTTTATTTTCTGAAGCATTGTTCAGAACATACTGCCAGGTTGCAATATTAGTGGATTTTTTCTCATGAAACATGGGAAGCGGTGCCATATGTATTTTATTTTTCCCATATACATCAGCATCAAGAAATGTACCCAGAGCCCCCGTATACATAAAAACACATCCATATTTTCCCCTGATAAATTTCTCTTCCATCTGCTCATACTGATCCACAAACTGTGCAGGAGATGTAATTTTCTCATCCAGCATACTCTTCATATATCTGGCTGCATCTTGGGTTTTCGAATCAGTCCAGTCGAAATAATCGCCACCCCAGAAATTAACAAATTGTGCAAGACTGTTATAAACATGTGTATTTTCCCATGCATCTCCATAAGCGTACTGATCTGAATTTTTCAAACTCTTCTGTAGAATATCAAAATCACCGGTATCCTTTATCTCATCGAGTCCTGCCTGTTTCAGCAGTTCCTGATTTACCCAGAACATCATAATGTCCATCTGAAAAGGGACAGAATATATATGTCCATTCTCTTCACAGATGCTTTCCAGATACTCCTGTGGAAAGCTGTCCCTTACTTCTTCTGTCATAACGTTTTTTTCCAGTGGTTCCAGATATCCCTTATGTTTAAACTCAGAAATCATCTCATCATTCACGGAAATCAAATCAATATTTTGGTCCCCAGAAGCCAGGATCGTGGATATTTTTGCCTGACGATTATCCGCATTGGATGGACATTTTTCCACAGTGATTTCCATATCAAGTTTTTTTTCTGTTTCCGCGATAAAATCCTGAAATCTTTTATTATCTGCATCAATATGCATGATCGTCAACTTTTGTTTATCTTCGTGAAACGACGATGAGGGGAGCTTAGATAAGCTCCCCGTACTTCCACATCCTGTAATAAGCAAACATACTGCAGTTATGAAAATTACAACACTTTTTTTCAAGCATTTCACCTCTGTTTTTTATCTTGGCCATCTGTCCTCTTTTGACATCAATGGTGCAAACGGTGCATGTGGGTGTGTCTGATACCAGTAAGCCACGCTTGCCACATCATCCTGACGTTCAAATAATCCTCTGTAACCTACTCCAATCTGCTGAATGGTCACACGCAGATCCTCATCAAAACAAATCGGATCCTGAATATGCCAGCGATAGAAGCCTCTCATCGGCGGACAGTCATCATTATGATAGAAATTATGGATCAGCTCATCATGAGCAGAATAGTATGGGTAGCCCAGATATGGTGTATTATAATTCTGCTCCACAGTCTTTCCATCCACCTGCTTTGCAAAACTCCAGGAGCCTCCAAAATAATCTTCTGTTCCGGTTCCGCAGATTGTGGGATATTCATCATCACCGTCAATATAGAATTTCATTTCACCTTCGCCCCACCAGTAACGTTCCAGTGTGGTAAGTGCAATATAAGTTCCTACATAATGACCTTTTCCTTTTACTCCGTCAAGGATTGTATAATCTTTCTGCTTCTCTGTCAGTCGCTCTCGCCTCCACTGTGCATGGAAATAAGTGATATCATCCGGAAGCTCATCATACAGACAGTAATCTACCTGATAGAAGAATGCCGGAATTTTATTTGCATGCTGATTTTCCAGAGTGATTTTTGCTTTTTTCTTAAACGGCATCGGGAAGTAACAGTTAAATCCTCTGCTTGGCACCACTGCCATTGGGACAGAATTTACAATACACTCTCTTCCAAAACCACAGCAGAAGAAATCTCCGAGAGGACTTTCCACAGATGGCGTTTCCTCATCATCCCAGTACATACGGATGACCAGATCTCTCAATACAAAGCAATCTGCATCGGTTGTCTTATTATCCACAGTGATCCAGATATGATTGATCTCACCAGGACCTTCCATCTCTGCAAGAGTTACAGTTGCACCTGGCTCAATATCCTTCAGGCAGGGACTTCCTTTTCTGGACGGTCCCAGATGGCTCGCTGCCATTCCGCCTTTACCTTTTTCTCCGTGTGGATTCTCTGCATTGATTGCACGGCTTCTTCCATGCTTTGCCAGAGCAATTCCACCAAGTCCACCTTTAAATGACTGATACATAATGTTTTCCTCCAATATCTTAGCATTCAGATAATCAGGCTTTTACTCCTCCTGCCATTATACCATCCATAATTTGTTTTTCAAAGACTGCAACAAAAATAATAATCGGTAAAAGAATAATCCATCCCATTGCACTTACCAGATCCCACGGAACTCCATACATGTTGTCACGCAGCGGAAGCTGTACAATGGCAACGGAAAGAACCTGAATGCCATTTGAATAAAATAACGGTGTGAAGAAGTTATTCAAGCAGGTAATAAAGTTGATAATACACACAGTTGCAATTGCAGGTTTCATAAGTGGCAATACGATTGTAAAAAGTCTCTGTGAAAAAGTTGCACCGTCAATCGCTGCTGCCTCTTCCAGTGAAATAGGGATTTCCCCCACAAAGTTTCTCAGGATCAGAACCGTAAACGGGATAACAGTACTGATATACAGCAGAATCAATCCTGGATATGTATCATATAATTTTACTTTCTGCATGAACTCATACAATGGTCTTGCTGTAACAACCTCAGGAATTAACATAGTTGCAATAATAAATGCAAAAGCAATATTGATTCCTTTTGTAGTGAAACGTGAGAATCCGTATGCAGCCATTGCACAGAATACAGTACTGATAACCAGTGTAAGACCTACGATCAATACTGTATTTCCCACTTTTGACAAAAGTCCTACATTCTCGAGCAGGAACTTGTAGCTTTCCAGTGTCGGATGATCCGGCAGATAATCAATCGGTGTTTTAAATAATTCTCCGGAAGGTGTAATAGAGGAAATAAAAATCCAGTATACCGGGAACAGGATAATAAATGAGACAATTGCAAACAGTACCCATCTTCCACCAGCCACTACACCATGATATATGTTATATTTCTTTGAATCTTTTTTCATGGTATTTCCTCCTCTAGTTATCAATCTTGTTCATAACATGTATATTCAGCCAGCTGAATACTGCCATCACAACAAACAGTAACATTGCCAGTGCAGATGCATAACCGACATTCAGATTGGTAAACGCTTCTGTCGTGATTCTGTATGCGATCAGTGCCGTATCTTCTCCAGGACCACCTGAAGTCATAGAATATACAATATCAAAGGTTGTCAGTCTCCATAAAGTAAATGGAATAGTTAAAGTCAACACATTTTTCAGTATCAACGGTAATGTAATCTTGAAGAAACACTGGATTCCATTTGCCCCGTCTACTTTTGCGGCTTCATAGATATCACCCGAAATAAACTGCAGACCGGATAATACAAGAATCGCAAAGAACGGAAGATCTTTCCACAGATCCATGGCAATTACAGCAGCTCTTGCAGATCCTGTATTGATGAGCCAGCTATTCTGGTATCCATGGACAAACCATCTGATAAAGTCATTGATCAGACCATAATCATTATTGAATGCCCATTTTGCAGCCATACCTACAACAACTGCCGGCATTGCCCAGGGAATCAGTACAATCGTACGAAGAAAGCGGCGTCCCTTAAACTTCATATTTAATATCAGAGCAAGACACACGCCTAATATTACATGTAATATCATAGATACCACTACAAATACTACTGTAAATCGTATGGATGTAAGCACTTTTGGATCTGAAAAAACTTTCAGATAATTTTTGAATCCGCAGAATTCGTCCACTCCTGCCAGAATTCTGATGTCACAAAAACTATTTTTAACAGTCATTAAAATAGGATATAATGTTGTGAATCCACGGATGATAACTACAGGCAAAACCAGCAGCCATGGAATCCATTTCATCGATTTTTTACTGATTGTCACAGGAACTCCCTCCCTCATATCTTTAAGCACAGGTATAAAGCAGATTGTTCTGCTTTATACCTTCATTTATTATGTCAGTTTTTATGTATCAGTATTTCCAAATTCTTTAAACGAGTAATTGTTTTTTACTGATATGTCTCAACTAATTCCTGAGCTTTCTCACAGAACTCATCTACTGTGATCTCATCTTTCATGCAGGACTGGAAGATTGTTCCCATATCACTGATGAATTCCATTGTCTGCGCTACCATCGGACGTCCCTGTACATTGCACTCTTCTGCATACTGGCTGTACATTTCTTTTGCAGGATCAGTATCCGGAACAACTTTTTCTGCAACATCCTTTCTTGCAGGATATCTGTCAAATGCTTTATAGGATGCTTCCATTCCACCTTCATCTGCCATATACTGCAGGAATTTAATTGCTGCATCTTTATTCTTTGAGGCACTGTTAAGTACATAGTTCCAGGAATCTGTAAAGATTGCTCTTTCTCCGTTTCCACTGAAATCAGGTACCATTGCCATATGAATCTTGTCTTCACCAAGCATATCTGCCTTTGCATAATCAGTGCCCAGACCCCACATAAACCAACATCCGTATTTACCATCGTTTATTTTTGGATTCATCTGGTCATATTTGTCTGCAATCTCATCAATTGGTGTTTCATTGTTTGCTACCAAGTCATGCAGAAACTGAATTGCTTCCTTATTTTCCTCTTTCGTCCAGTCAAAGTAATCTCCACCAAACATATTTACAAACTGTGCAATTTCATTAAATGAATAAGTTTTTTCCCAAGAACCACCATATCCGTAACGTCCATCTTTAGAAACCGCTTCCATGTACTTCATAAAGTCTTCTTTTGTATCAATCGATTCAATTCCTACTTCATCCATAATTTCCTGATTTACCCAAAAGGCAAGATATCCGGAATATCCAGGAACACCTACGATGTTTCCGTCTTTATCTGTAATCATGTCCGCAATATAACCCTGAGCAAACTGATCAACGATATCATCTGTCATAACTGTATCGTTGAGTCCATCCAACCATCCGGAGTTCTTGAATGCAGCACTCATTTCATCGTTAATCTCAATAACATCCACGGAAGAATCTCCCGTAGAAAGAATTGTTGTGATCTTCTGCTGACGTGTGTCTGAATCGGTGGGTGCTGCAACAACATTGATATTTAATCCTGTTGCCTCTTCTACATTTGCAAGCCAGTCATCAAAATCCGGGTCTGTAGTATTGACACTATATAAAGTAAGATCATACTTCTCTTCTGCGGATACACTTACAACATTTCCCATCATTCCTGCTACCATTGTTGCAGCTAAAACTGCACTTAACACTTTTTTCCTCATATTCTCTCCTTTTCCGAACAGTTCTCTCGCATCAACTGTTCTGTGTTATTTGGTAATTAAAGAATAACAAAAACACTCTTTTTACTAAATACAATTTCTTTTGATTGATTTATATTATTTTTCGTTCTATTGTTTTTTTCATTCTGATTTTTTATAATACAGATAGCAGATGAACACTGTGTTGCATCTTTACAGAATTGCTGTATAATATGGCAATCTTCAAAAAGATACCTGATAAAATCAAACCTATTCATATAAGGAGTATTATGTGTAATGAAACTCAACTTGAAAAAAATAAATTATCATAAATGGATTCCTTCCAGATTTTCCTCATTTCAGGCAAAACTCCTGATTGCCTTTCTGGTTGCAACCCTGCTTCCTCTGACACTTGTTGCACTGGTCAGTTACCATGTTTCCTATAATCTTGCCAGAGACCGAATCACAAACTCTGCATTGATGTCTGATGAACAGCTTATTTTTCAGCTTAACAGCCGTCTGAACCAGACCGAAAACGTTGCTGACACCATCCAGTATCAGATGTACGCTTTTGAACACTCTTCCCCAGATCAGGTTGGCACCATGCAGGCATTAACATCCATGAGAAGCAATATTTCATTATATAAATCTACATTTGATTTCTTTCATATATATGTTTTTTTAAAACCGGAACAAACCGGAGCTGATGAGGGTATATATTTCTTTTCCACAGATAAACTTTTCAATTATGGAATCAGCGAATCTGAATTACATTCCATAGGTTCTTCTTCCCTGTGGCTGTTAAAGAAAAATACCACCTTACCCAGAGTTATATCTGCTTCCAAAAGAAGCGCAAATACACTGCTGTGTTTTCGTGCTCTTCAGGACAAATCCAGCAATGTTCTCGAATATGCTTATTGTATTGCACTTGACTGCGATGAATTTTCCCGGTATCTTCAGACTTCTGCTTCTGATACCGCAATTTCCAGTTACATTCTGACACCACAGGGACAAATTGCAGCTCACAGTGATTCTTCCCGTAATCAGACCTGGATTTCAGATTCAATAAAACAGATGTTTCTGGAAAATACCAATTCCTTCTTTAAAGACAATGACATCTACTATAACTGCCGCACTCTGGATAACGGTTGGCTGCATATTACGGAAATCCCGGAAAACTATATCAAAAGCAATACACAGGTACTGATCAAAACACTGTTGATCACTGTAATTATTTCTCTGCCGCTGACTATTTTTATTGTAATCCTTTTTTCCAGGAAACTGACAAGCAGAATTGCCGCACTGTCCTATGCCATGGAATCCTTTCATCTCGGACATGATCCGGAGCACCTTTCCATCATCACACTCCCGCATCCGGCCGATGCTTCCAATTATGATGAAATAGACAATCTGGGGATTACCTTTGAAGATATGCAGCACACAATTGCCCAGAATCTGAAATCAATTGTCAGTCTCTCCATTAATGAAGAACGGCTGAAATATCAGTTATTACAATCACAGATCAATCCACATTTTCTCTACAATATCCTTGGAACCATCCGAACCTGCCAGGCACTTGGCAAATTGGATATTGCAGATCAGATGCTGACAAATCTGACTGCCTTTTACCGACTGACGCTGAGAAAATCAAAAGAACTGATACCGATCAAAGACGAACTGGAAATTGCCCGCCTGTATCTGGAAATGGAGAAACTCTGCCATAAAGATAATCTTAACTGGGAGATCAATGCCGAAGACGGAATAGAAAATTTCACGATCTGCAAATTTACATTACAGCCATTCCTGGAGAATTCTATCCTGCACGGTCTTTCAGCCGATACACCTGAAGTTTTTATTTCCATTCAGGTACTCTACGGTGATGATACCGTAGTGATATCCATTGAAGACAATGGAGCCGGAATGTCTCCGGAGACACTGGAACAGCTCCGATATGCCATAGACAACAAAGTCATAAATTACGAAAAACATTTTGGAATTTCAAATGTAAGCGCCCGCATTTCCAATCCTTTGTACGGTAACGGCTCTGTGCGTATTGACAGCCATCCCGGAAACGGTACCTATGTCACAATTGAATTTCAACAAATGGAGGATACAGATGAGGAAAATAATGATTGTAGATGACAATTATCTGTCAGCAGAAGGAATTGAAAAGAACATAGACTGGGAAGTTCTGAACGCAGAAATCGTACATATCTGCTACAACGGAACCTCTGCGATAGACGCTATGAAAAAAGAACCTGTAGATCTGATCATCTCAGATATTGAAATGCCGGATCTGGACGGAATTTCAATGAGCAGGCAAGCACTGGATATTAATCCAATGGTAAAAATCATACTGATCAGTGCCTATGATAAATTTGAATATGCAAGACGCGCTCTGCTTCTTGGTGCATTGGATTATATTGAAAAACCTCTGGATTACGCATATCTGATCCAGAAAGTAAAAAATGCTTTTGCCCTGATGGAACGTGAGCAGAAAAATCTGCAGTTGCTTAAACAGAGCAGGCCTTTGCTTATCGAAAAATTTTTCCGTGATATCACTCACCGTTCCAGGCAGGAGGCTTCCTATCGTCTCAAACCTTATCTGAACTACCTGAACCTTAAACTGGATTATGATTTTTATAACGTAGTGATTCTTGAACTGGAAAATGCACAGTCTCTCAGGGATTCCTATGGCATTGAGAAATTTCAGATGGAACTGCTGAATCTCCGTGATCTGATCACAGAACAAACCTCAGAATTAAATTATATTTATCCCCTGCAGGATATTGATGGTTATCTGTGTGTGATCGGACAAAGCGGCTGCCAGTCCGGAAATTTTCGCCAGCTTACCTATAAAATCATTTCTGTACTTGTAGATAACTGCAATTCACAGGGACTGGTTCTGAATGCCGGAATCGGTGCCATTGTACAGGATCTGTGGGATCTGAACCGTTCTTATGAAAGTGCAGTTCATGCACTGGATTATCGTTTCTTTTTCCCACACCAGAACGTATTTGACGGACGTGAGGCTCTTGGACATGACTTATCTGCCACTGATTTCTCCGATTCCAGAGAGGAGGAATTAATCCGCCTTCTGTGTAAAAAGGATGTTTCTGCAATTGACTCCTGGTTTCAGGATTTCTCCAGATGGCTTACTGAGAACTTCCGCACCAAAAGTTTCGCATTTATCCAGATCTACTCTCTGCTTGGAAGGATTCTGAAGTTTTTCTATGAACTAAACCTGGATACCCATGATCTGGAAGCAAAGATCCTGTATGTATACAATCATCTGGAAGAATTTCATACCACAGAAGAACTATGCGGCTGGCTCAACGAACTCTGCCGCCTTCTCTGCCGGAAACTGGATTCTTCTCTGAATGATTATCACCAGAAATTATGCGAATCTGTAACTTCATATATTGACGAAAACTATGCCAGCAATACTCTGTGCCTGAACGATATCGCCAGCGAAGCCAATGTCAGCCCGGCTTATCTGAGTGCCCTCTTTAAAAAGAAACAGGGCGTGAGTATTAGTGACTATATCACTACTCAGCGAATCAACGCCGCCTGCCGTTATCTTACAGCCACAAACATGACTCTGAAGGAAATCAGTATGAAATGCGGTTACGCCAATCAATATTATTTCAGCACAAGCTTCAAGAAAAAAATGAATGTCACTCCATCTGCATACAGAGATACTCAGACGTCAAAATCTTAGCTTTTACTTGTGTTTCCCTATAACTCCCTGTATAATAAAAAACAATGTCTATTATCATGACATCTTTTTTATATGAGTGCGCAGTCAATTACCTTTTACCGCCACTACATCTGTTTTGCGGAAAACCTGTCAGTGGCAGTTGTGGTAAATGTCAATATACTTATTATAAGGAGATTTAAAATGGGGGTAACTGAAAAAACAGCAATTCTTGTTATCAGCTTCGGTACAAGTTATGAAGAAACACGAAAAAAAACAATTGAACAGATTGAATCTGACCTGCATCATGCATTTCCGGAATATCCGTTATACCGCGCATGGACAAGTCCCCGTATCCGCGCCAAACTCCAGAAGCGGGACGGGATCCACATTATGGATATTGATGAGGCAATGACCCAGCTGAAAGCGGACGGAATTCGAAATGTCGTTGTACAGCCAACCTATGTGATCACCGGATTTGAGAGTGATGCTATGAAAGAAAAAGTTCTTGCACATAAAAAGGATTTCGATTCTGTCATTATCTGTGATTCTCTGATGATTACAAAGCAGGACAAAGAAGAGGTCTGTCAGGCTATGGCACAGGAATATCACCCTGATTCTGATGAAATTATCTTATTTATGGGACATGGAACAGAGCATGTTGCCAATGAACTTTATCCTGAGATGGACGAACTGTTTAAGCATTTCGGCTATTCCAATATGCATATGGGAACGGTTGAAGGGGATTTCTCCATTAAAAGCTTTCTGGATGAATTAAAAAATCTGCATCCGGCTCATGTTCATCTGGCACCTTTTATGATCGTCGCAGGTGATCATGCTACCAATGATATGTCCGGAGAGGACGATGATTCCTGGAAAAGTATTCTGGAAAAAGAGGGATATTCTGTCAAATGTACTCTGAAAGGTCTTGGCGAGATCCAGGCGGTCAGAGATATTTTTATCCGCCATACCAGAGCCGGACTGGACAGACTTTCAGAAATCCAGGCTTAAACGCAGCAGGAAATCAAGTGTACATTCAAGTCAAAAATTACTGTTCACAACAACACGCTTCGCAGGATATTACCAGTGAACCAATGTCAAAAGGAGCATACCACATTAAGTTCTTATTAATGTGGCAGCTCCTTTTTGTCTTTCCTTTTTTGAATATGTATTTTTCCTGATTATTTAATGACTTCTTTTTTTCTTCTTTTTATTAGGATTATTCAGTACAGACCAGCAGAATGCCTGAACAAGAAGTATTCCGATAAACGCCCCTATACTGTCGATTCCCACATCCTTTACCGCCGGTGTACGGGCATCCACAAAAGACTGATGATACTCATCCAGCCCTGCAAATCCCACACAGACAATTCCCGCAAGAAGCATCAGCCAGCTTCCTCTCACACCATAGACATATAAAGGAAAAGAAATAGCGATAGCCAGCAGAAAATACTCTGTCATATGTGCCGCTTTTCTCACATAGTAGTGAATTCCATCTGCCTTATAAGCAATCTCTTCACTGCTCAGATTCTCTGACAAAAGCTCGCTCTTCGTTTCTATGATCTCATAACTTATTTTATAGCTCAGATTACCTGAAACTTCACCCGGCTGGGCTGAGAATGAAAAGATGATATACATCATCAGCAGTGCCGGTAAAAAAGACAACGGTTTCAGCAATGTGATCAATATTTTCATTCTTTCTCGTTTTCCCCGTCTTCCTCTTCGTCTTCCAGATTCTTAACCATATTAGCCCTTTCAGCAATGCTCATTGATCTGTTCTGCCCAGATGCATCCTCTTTCTTCAGTTCTCCGCCTGCGGCAGCTTCCATTGCCGCATTCTTCGCTGCTTTTGCTTTCTTGATCTTCTCTTCTGAGAGCATATTTTTAATGCCGAAAAACAGCAGACCAGCACCAATAGCTGCAAATGCAATTCCGGCAAGCATAAATCCCATACTGGTTCCTTCTTCGCCTGTCACATATCCCTTACAGAGACTGTAACTTGTATACAACAGATACACTCCCGCCAGACTCCAGAGTATAAATCTTCCATTGGAGACTTTCTGTTCTTCTGTATCCGGCTCTTCTTTCCCGCTCTTTGCAATTTCCGGCGTATCTTCCTGCTGAATCTCTGCCGGGCTTTGTTCCAGCAGTTCTTCGTTTTCGTTTTTCTCCATAAAAACCTCCTCATATTTATAACTGTTCAACACCTTAACAGATGAAACTATCTTATCATTTTTTCTGTGAACCTCACATGACTGAAGTCACGTGCTTCCAGACGCTTTAGGCGTCAGACTGAATATCGGCGGATACGCCTGTAACTTAGGTGCGCAGTTATGCGCATTTCCCATGCCAGATATGGCTGGTTCCCACATTACAGGTAGTCCGCTGTATATCTGCCTGTATCTATGCTGCTTTTAAGAATTCCATTTCTGAATGGAGTTTTCTCAGATCTGCATAGACGCATGAGGTTCTACGCTTTACAGGAGGGACTTTTGCCTCCAGCAAAGACCTTTCCGTTACCGGAAGGGGTTTTAAAAGTTCTCTTATAAAATATCTGGCTCCTATATTATAGGATGCTGACAGGTCACAATTATATCGTTTTCCTGTCTGGAAAGTACAGAGGCTGTGATTTTCCCAGTCACGTGTTACCGCCCCGGAACCATCATAAGCCAGTCTGCTGGTATTCCATGCGCAGATCCTGGATACCCGCATCCCTTTCCTGTGTGCCTGATGTTCACAACACTTCTGGATATCTCTTTTTCTCCACAGGTGCAGTTTCTGTTTTTTCTTTCCCGATATCTTCCCCTGCATCTCCAGATACTCGAACACGATCACATCTGCATGGTTTTCTTCCGCATATCTTACGATCGCACCTGCAATCTTTTTACCCAGTTCTGTGTTCAGACGTTTCGTATACGTCCATCTTCCCTGTGTCTGCGCAGAACCATGTTCCCTCTGGAATCTGCGGATCCGTCCCAGCGCGCGGTACATCCGGTCTTTTTCACTGGGATGATCTATGAATTTTCTTCCCAGGACAGTTCCGTCTGCCCGCATGATGGTACAGACTGCATCGGTATTGATCCCCAGGTCCACGCTGCAGATGACCTGTTCTTTCACAGGTGTTTTGGTAAGTGTTACTTCTTCTGTATAGGTAAAACGCAGGAAATATTTATGGTGTCTTTTCTCCAGTGTCGGGGCAGATGCTTTTTTTCCTGACCAGTATTTTCTCAGATATTCCATATCCGTATGCTCCAGACGTACACAGAACCATTTCCAGTCATGGCCGTCATAGATTTTCAGGTATGCTTCGTCTTTCCTTTCCGCTCCCTCACGGTACATGACATCACGGTAGAAGACCGGCATGGCGTGGTTTTCATATACAAGCTTTGGTTTCCCGCTCTTTCCGTCGGTCTTTTCCCATAGATCCAGCCGTGTTTTATAAGAGGATACTGTCCCCAGTGCATGCTGGATGGCAGATCTGCGCAGATAGGAAGGCATCTTTGGGAACCGGATATCAAAATCAAAACAGGCATGGTTTTTCTTCGTAGTATGTACCAGATGTTCTGCAGCATTAAAACGCCTCTTTGCATCCGGGATTTCTGCTAATTTTTCCCATACCTGCACATAAATTCCAATCAGATAACTGACAGCAGAACGGTAGATCTCCAGTGTCTGGCGGATCGGGATATTCTGTTTTCGTAATTCCACACCATAACTGGATATTATCTGCATTTTTATTTCTCCCTGATAACTCTTTTCTCAGATTCTGTTGTTTTTTCTACTACCTATGGCTATATTTTAGCACATATAGTGCCAGAAGTAAACATCCGTTCTTTCTTTTGGTAAAAAATTTGCGCGTCTAACTCATCACTAAAGTAACGAGAATGCGACGCACAATTATTCAAACGTAAAGTCTTATACCTTAACAGCGAGAAAGACTGCCGAATTGCTCCGACAGTCTCTCATTTTTTACAAGTTCTCCCTGTTCTGCCGCCGGATTTTTCTCCGTACAGCCTGCACAGCCAATGCTGAAAACAAGTATCAGCAACAATATCATTTTGTTTTTTCCCAATATCCGGTTCTCCTCTCTTAAAATGGATTTTAATGGTTCTATAGCAATTCGCAGCCATCAAACAACAAATAGTTACAGATCGTTATAGTTTAACCGGATATCTCTCCATTTTATACATCCACTCAGAAACCTTTTTTTCTCATATAGACAGCAATATCATGATAAACCTGCTCCCTGCCGATCTCGTTGAGGATTTCATGACGCATTCCCGGATACAGTTTCCCCTTTACATCTTTATAACCGGCCCGTCGCATAGCCCGCACTGTCTTTGCAAAATGGCGCACATTGATCAGACAGGGATCCTCAGCCCCACTTACAAACAGTACCGGCATATCTGGATTTGTACAGGAAAAATGCTCCACATCATAGGCACGCTTCATCAGTTCAAATAATGCCAGATACGCATCGTCCGTAAAAGTGAAACCACACAATTCGGATTCCTCATATTCTTTCGCCACATCAGGATCAGAACAGATCCAAGCTGTACACCTCTTATCCTTTCGGAATTTCATTGCCCCTGCACCAAATGACATTGTTTCGATAAGTTTACTTCTGTGTCTCGGTCCAAAGACTGCTTTCTCTGTCTTTGCAATGGCAACTCCCAGAGGCATGGCAGTATTGTAGCTTGGAGAACCACACACGATCAGCATATCTACGCAGCTGTCATGTTCTGCCACAAATGCCCTCACTGCCAGCGAGCCCATACTGTGCCCCATCAGGATCAGCGGAAGTTCCGGATAGTATGCATGGATTTTCCTGTTCACTGTTCGGATATCCTGAAGCATCGCCTGTGCTCCCCCACCGTATGTAAAGCCGAGATCATCCTGATGTTTTACACTTTTTCCATGTCCTCTGTGATCATGAATCACCACCACATATCCAAGTTTTGCCAGATACTGCATAAACGGAATATATCTCTCTTTATGCTCACTCATTCCATGAACCAGCTGTACAACTGCACGATAAGGTTTCTTATCCGGTATCAGTGCCATGACCGAAATCTCAAGCCCGTCTGCTTCTGATTTAAAAGAACTCTCATACTTCATAGATCCACGCCTTCTTTCTGTATTTTCGCATATTATTCTTTATTTTATCCGCTCCGATGTTACTGTTCACTCCGTTCACAGTAACGTAGCCAAAATTCATTCCAGATTGCCTGCGGCAATGGAATTTTGGCTTGTATGTCTCGGGATTTTGGCATATTCATGCCAAAACACCTCACGGGACAGTGGTGTGTGAACAGTAACCACTCTGATTACTATAATTTTGATTATAAGTAAGACAATTGCCATTGTCAACGCATTCTGATATAATCAATTATATCGTTACTGTTACTCTGTTCTCAGTAACATCACATCTGCATGAATGTTATTGCAGATACAAAACCGAAACTTTTTAACATAATACGTTTCAGAGCAGTTATGCTCTAGAGTGTGTCTGAAAAAGGCTTTCTGCAAGATGTGACGCACATCTTGCGTAAAGCATTTTTCAAGCATACTCTAAGACAGGAGGCAATATGACAAAAGGTAATAAAAAAGGACATGCCGGGCTGATCATTTTCATTCTGATCCTGATTCTCGCCATTGGAGGAGGTACCGGCTTCTATTTCTATCAGCGACAGCAGCCACGAAAAGCAGTGGAACATTTTCTTGACAGCATGAAGAAAATGGACTTCGACACGATGGAATCCCTGATTCAGAGCAGTGATCTCACCGCACTGGACAATGCAGATATCCGAGATGCCGCATACACAGATTTCTTCTCAGAGATCAACAAAAAAATGACTTATAAAATCACGAAAAACAGATTTGATATTCAGAATGGTACAGCTTCTGTCACAGCACATATCACTTACATTGACGGAACTAATATTTATAAAGCAACTATCACTGAATTTCTCCGTCAGATCGTTTCCAACGCTTATGCCGGAAACAAGCTTACAGAAGAAGAGACACAGGCAAAACTTGCTTCTATTCTGAGTGAAAAGGCAAAAAAAGTGGAAAAAGATGTATTCTCCGAAACAGATATCACCTATCCGGTGATCAAAACAGATTCCGGATGGAAAATTGTTTCTCTGGATGATGAGACAGTAAAAATCATGTCAGCAAACTTCAAGAGTGTTGAAGAGGAAATAAACAACTCCCTCAACAATATGGATAACGAAGATTCCTCAGGTTCTTCTTCCAATGCACCGGAGGCATCTGCAGATGATACGCTTAATCTCACAACAGAAAAATTTACGATCAAATATACCAAACATACGATCACCAAAGACTTTGCCGGAAATCCATGTATTATGGTTTATTACGATTACACCAATAATTCTTCCTCTGCATCCAGTGCAATGGTTGATGTCAGCCTAAAAGCTTACCAGCATGGAGAATCCTGCGAGGCAGCGATTCCCGAGAATAATGACGATGCGATCGATCATTTTACAGCTGAGATTCAGCCCGGACAGACCGTTAATGTATGCCAGGCATTTACACTGACAGATGAGAGTGATGTAACGGTTCAGGCACAGGAGGCATTTTCCTTTGATGAGGATGCAACTGCCAGACAGATACTTAAAGTAAAATAATCCGATTGTCAGACAGAGTTCCTCAATTGAGGCAGAGAACTTATTTGATTCTGTTAAAATATGCACAGCGATTTAAAATTAATTTGAACCTGCTGTGCATATTTTTTGTCTTCCATGGAACAATATGAAATGTAATAGCTTTATGATTCCTGTCAGAGCTGTCTGCAGCCACAGGGAGACGAAAGGATGGTGACTTATGGGAAGTAAATGTTTAAGATATACGGCACTGACGATTTCCATCATCGGAGCTGTTAACTGGGGACTGATCGGTTTTTTCAATCTGAATCTGGTTGCTCTCCTTTTCGGAAGCATGAGCTGGATTTCCAGAATCATATATGGTCTGGTAGGAATCTGTGGACTCTGTCTTCTGACCTTCTACGGCGATTCAGACACTGAATCTGAATAAGAAAGAATCCTGCAAGCAGGATTCTCAGCCTGCGGCGGGTCGCTTCAGCGACATAATTCCTCTACGCCGCAGTGCGATCCTGCCCGAAGGGCTTTTTTATGTTATAGGAACATTACGGAGTAATTTCCTATAATATAAAAAAGGACTTCGGAAAATCCGAAGTCCCAAGAGCGATAGACGGGGCTCGAACCCGCGGTCTCGACCTTGGCAAGGTCGCGCGTTACCAACTACGCCACTATCGCATAAGCGGGTGATGGGAATCGAACCCACGTATCCAGCTTGGAAGGCTGGTGTTCTACCATTGAACTACACCCGCAGATATTCAGTTGAAAGAGCGATAGACGGGGCTCGAACCCGCGGTCTCGACCTTGGCAAGGTCGCGCGTTACCAACTACGCCACTATCGCATAAGCGGGTGATGGGAATCGAACCCACGTATCCAGCTTGGAAGGCTGGTGTTCTACCATTGAACTACACCCGCACAGCTTGTTGTCTGTGCATCTCTGTCGCATCAACGAAGATTAGTATATATGATGAAACTGTATTTGTCAACACTAAATTTAAATTTTTTCTATTTTTTTAACAACATATACAAATCATCATCTGACAAACAATTTGTCACGCAGATAAAATCATCCGTTTCGCTGCTCAGCTCTATACCGAATAATTGCTATGCAGTTTATCAGAAGGAGCTTTCACTCCTCCTGATATAAGCAAATTTCCACCTGCTACTTATTACTTTCCACGCTGAAAGCCTGGACTTACTGTATATGATGGAACCTGTCAGGAAAACAAAATTTTACAGTGTTAACCAGAGATCAGTTCTCCCAATCCCATACATTCGTAGCTTCCACTGAACTTCTTGGTTTCTTAATCACAAGTTCAGGACTCTTCGCACTGACCTTGGTGTTTGCCGGAATAGATGCTGTAATAAAGGTATTACCTCCGATGATCGTATTCTCTCCTATCACAGTCTCACCGCCCAGCACAGAAGAGTTAGAATAAATCGTCACATTATCTCTGATCGTCGGATGTCTCTTCACATTGGCAAGCAGCTGTCCCTGACGGGTGGAAAGTGCGCCAAGAGTCACGCCCTGATACAGCTTCACATTCTTTCCAATCTCCGTAGTCTCACCGATTACAACACCGGTTCCATGGTCAATGAAGAAATATTCTCCAATCGTAGCACCCGGATTGATATCGATACCTGTATAACCATGTGCATATTCAGACATAATTCTTGGAATAAACGGCACATTTTCCAGATACAGAACATGTGCAAGTCTGTATACATAAATTGCATAAAATCCAGGATAAGAGAAAATGATCTCCTCTTTACTCTTGGCAGCCGGGTCACCGTCAAAACCTGCCTGCAGGTCAGTCAGCAGCATACGCTGAATTTCCGGAACATTTGCAAAAAATCGCTCTGTGATCTGCTCTGCATGTTCTTTGGCCTTCTGTTCTTCTTCACCCTGATATAAAAATGCAATCTCAATCTGCTCCTGCAAGCAGTCATACAGATCATTCAGGCGATATGCCACATAATGCTCCGGAAACACGCTGGCACTGGAATCCACACTGAAATATCCGGGAAAAATAATAGACCTCATATCTTTAATGAAGTTAATAATCTCTTTCTTATTTGGAAGACGTTCTCTGTCCTTTCCCAGAAAGAGTTCTTCTTTACGGTAAGTATCTGTCAGCTTCTCCACAGCCTCCAGAATTGTTTTCTTCTTATCTGTCATAATCGTCACCTATCTGCTTTCCTCGCAGCTGCTTATTATCCCCAGACAATAGCAATCCAGAGGGTACACAACCGCATTTTGTTATTATCTTATTACAGCAAAACCAATTCGTCAATAAAAAAAGAATTGACCTTTCCGTAGATTCCTTATATAATAAAAAACAGTTCCGGTTACACTTCAGAACTGTTTCTAATCTTAATATGGAGATGTACCCAAGAGGCTGAAGGGACCGCACTCGAAATGCGGCAGGCCGGGCAACCGGTGCGAGGGTTCAAATCCCTCCATCTCCGCTCTTTCTTTGTAAAATTCTTTATAATAAAAATGCACAATAAGCTTGACAATCGTTGCTTTTATATGTATAATTGCAACAGTAAAAGAAATTTTACAAGTTGGTTTTGATAGGGGATTGGTCAAATGGTATGATAGGGGTCTCCAAAACCTTTGGTGGGAGTTCGATTCTCTCATCCCCTGCTCTTAAAAACGCTCGAAAGCCTTGTATTTACTCAATGTCATTAACTTAAAAGCAGAAGATATTTATTCCTAAAAGGATTAGATATCT